>JAESGV010000264.1_pt1 | contig 24725 bp, 21 predicted proteins | sample 9269781 | NCBI WGS metagenome assembly JAESGV01 (sample SAMN15741586, study PRJNA653496) | algae metagenome | isolation source: Tildeniella torsiva UHER 1998/13D and co-occurring heterotrophs from... | place: Slovakia: Slovak Paradise National Park, Hrabusice, Kosice Region | collected 2000-01-01
CGACCATGCTTACGGCAGGGTTATGTTTCTTCTTTTTAATTTTGTTCAAATTTATTCCTATTCCATGGCGTGGTGGCAAGTGGTACCACATTGATGACTTTTTCCCAAGTAACTTGATTGTTATTATTGGAGGAACAATTCTCATGACACTAATCTCGTTATCTCCTGCTGCTCAATTTAACAGCAGTTCTCATGATGTTTTTGGAATTCAAATTTTAGGCCATTTGGACATGGGTTTACCGAAACCAGGTTTACCCAAGTTTTATGAAAACTATATTCTCTCGAATGATACACCGTTGAATGGTACGGTAGCACCTGTATGGATACCTGTTGGTGATCCAATTATTACATGGGAAATTGTTGCTAGATGTGTGGTGGTGGCAATTCCATGTTTATTGATTGGTTTCGCAGAGGAATACAGTGTAGCTTCATTCTACGCTGTGAAAGATAACTATACTGTTGATCCAAATCAAGAATTGATGGGTATTGGACTTGGAGCATTCGTTGGAAGTTTCTTTTCGGCGTACACAGCGAGCACATCCATGTCACGTTCTGCGTTGAGCGCTGCAGCTGGTGCTCGATCACAATTTGCTGGTTTACTAACTGGACTACTAATGATCGTCATGTTACTTATTGTAGCTCAAGCATTCTACTATTTACCGAAAGCGTTGCTCGGTGCGATGATCATCATGGCCATTCTGAAACTCATCGATCTCAAGATGGTCAAGTACACATACCAAACGAAAACGAAAGATTTCGTGGCTTGGTTAGCCTGCTTTTTAATGACACTATTTGTTGGTCTACAATGGGGTATCCTTTTGGCTACTTTACTTAGTCTCGGATTCGTCATCTATAGAGCATCTAGACCACGTCTCGTGATACTAGGCAAAGAGCCAGGATCAACAAACTATCAATCGATAGTTCGATTCCCAAGATCCATTCGCACACCTGGTGTACTCGTGCTTCGTGTTGATTCTGAAATCTTTTTTGGAAATTGCTCGTATGTTGTTTCCAGTGTTCGAAAGATGATAGAAAAGACTGCAAATCAGTTTATCGTGAACGAGAACATGAAAATGACGAACAAGTGTAGAGCGCTAGTCATGGATATGGGATCAGTCAACCAAATTGATTCTACAGGAGTATTGTGTTTGTTTGATATCAAAAAGTTTTTAGATTTTGAGCATGTGACTTGGTATTTGGCAAATGTCAAACCAGAAGTAATAAGAGAGATGCAACAAGGTAAATTTATTGCTGAAGGAATGTTTGATGAGTCGTATGTGTATGCTACGGTACATGACGCAGTGAGACATGCTGTTGACGAAATAAAAAAGAAATAATTCTGGTCCGGCCACTATTGTAATTTATGGGCAACCGCGAAGCGATACAAACTAAGAACATCATGTCGAACGCAGACGTCACGCCAAAAGATTTAGCAAAGACATCCAACACAAATGCCATTCTCGCAACCAATCATAGGTTTGAGAGTACTGCACAGAATCAAAAGATTAGATATATGGTTAAAGAAGATTCTGCGACATATTTCTGGATAGATGGTACATAATATGCTTTTTTTAATTTTCAGAACAGTATAATGTGCAAATGTCCAAAAACAAAAAACAAGCAATAGTTTTGCCGCACAAAACAAGAACGATTCTCTACCTATCACCGCTCTACACAGTGTACGCAGTAACATGTACGCCTCTTAAATATCTCTAACGTTGTAGATGACAATAGATTGTTTTCTATACAGCACAGACAAACAACACATATCCAAAAATTTGAAACAACTGTACAACAACTATTAGAGAACGAATGCGTCCTAGATATACACGGAGGTTACACATTTGCGCTAGTACAAACACAAAATGGAATATACGGTTTGGGTCGCGGAGATGTCGCACAAATGCCGCTCCCAAGTAATACTTATAGCACGCCCACGTTGATTTCAGAACTATCAAATTTTTCCGTGCAATCGATACATTGTGGAGGATATCACACCTATTTAAAACTGACAAACGGCGAGTATTGGGGTTTCGGATTCAATACCGATCGTGAAGGTATATTAGGAACTAGAACTCCCGAAGAGTACCAAACAACACCAGTACGATTATCTAATTTGGAAGAATTAAATATTGTTTCGCTTGCATGCGGAAGATGGCACACGGTAGCAGTAAATAATAAAGGACAAGTGTTTACGTGGGGTGCGTCTGACAACGAGGGTCACTGTGGACAAATGTACGGCGAACATAGTACAATAACGAAGCCTACATTGCTACCAGTACCTGCTAAAATCGTGAAAGCATTTGCAAGTTGCTATAGTTGTCATAATTTTATGTTAGCAGAGAATGGCGATTTATATGGGTATGGATGTAATATGAGTGGTGAGTTGGGTGTTTCAGAAAGAGGGTTGGTGTGCAGGTATCAAGATCTTGGGGATATTGAGACTATTTGCATGTCAGTGAGCTTTTCTTGTTTGATACTACGGTTGCAGAGTGCAATGGCCATCAAACGAGTTGCATTTTTTGATGTAAGTATCAAAACTCAATAAATCACAAGCTCGCTTGAACACAATAGTCCCAAAATGGTGCAATCTGCAATTTTACGATTCTAATTAACATCATAAACACAATGCAAACTCACCCATCAACAAACGAAGATGAAGAGCAACTAAACAGAGATGACGAACCAATTTTACGTGAAAATTACGATAACGATAAGGTGACAGAACCATGTTGGTCATGTATGGGATTGGCTCGTGTACTACTCGCTATTCTCTGCCTCGTATGTACAGTTTGTATATTGCCAATGGCATACGCAAATTTATCGCGAGAATTTGGCAAGCAATACAGGTCTGACTATGCCAAACTTGTCGATAGAATCTACCTTACTGTGTACATAATAATTATACTCAACAACATAGTCGGATTTAGCAGTTGTTTGGTGAAAAACAGTGCCATGTCAATTTATCATGACACTTACATTTGTTAGTGTACTTTCGCCGTTTGTAGGATATTGGACATATTTTTTCATCGCTACAGAGATTAGGTTATACAAACAACGAGGCCAGAGTGATCCATCAGGATTAGCATTTCTAGATGATATAACAGCTATTTTCATCGGTGCATTTCTGTTCATTTGTGTCATACAGCTTATTTGTGGTATGCTAAGAGTTGCGCAAGTGCGTCCAAAATGTTGCATAAGATCATGAATAAAAAGTGTCAGGGTTGACAAGTTTTCTCAAACAAATCGACACGAAGATAACAATGCAAACGATTATGTATTTTCTTAAAGTTAGCAATGGATAAGATCGCGATCTACACCGCTCTTCTGGCTCTACTGGTTGTACAGGTGCTAAGCAAACCATACTTTATGGATAATGAGTGGTACGACGCGGAACCAGCTCAAAACGCCTCGATAATTTTTAAGAATGCTCGTTTTACTATGTTAACAAGCCGGCTCATTCGTATGGAGTGTTCACAAACTAATCGTTTCGATGACAGACCATCGTTCGTATTTATAAATCGAAACATGCCAGTGCCCAAGCACACTTACCGCACTACAGCCGACTCATTAGAAATTAAAACAGAGCAACTATTGCTCAAGTTCTCAATAGGAAAAAGGGAGACGTCGTGTGATAATGCTCGTGAGCATTACGACCAATCAGGAGGACAGAATGTCGGATCGTTGTATGCTAAAGATCAAGGACACTGCTGCCACTCGTGCGATAAAAACGACAATTGCACTTCGTGGGTATTTGGTCCTCAAGTCCAACATAACAACACAAACTGCTGGTTAATGTCAGGAGACGCACGTCCCAATCCTGTCAAAGATCGCGTGTTTGGACAAAAATCACAATTCTGCAACGGTGATTTGTCCATAACACTATTAAATGGTCACCAACAAGTTACATGGACACCTAAATCATCTCCACGTGGAAATACGAATGGCACGATTCCATGGGCCGATTGCACTGACGATCTAACGTGTGAACAATGTTTAGATCAATACCATAGGGATATGTCACAAGGACTCATTTCACAAGATGGATGGGTACTTGTTCAAGATCAAGTCGGTGTGAAATATCTCGTAGAAGAACCATACCCATGGTACGAAACCAATATTACCAATAGACAAGATTGGTACTTTTTCGGATACGGACAAGAACACAAACAATTGTTAATGGATTACACAAAAGTTGCAGGAAAAATCGCAATGCCTCCATTGAACGCATTTGGAGTGTGGTGGTCACGATGGTACCGATACAGTGAAGAGTTATTCATGAATGAAATTATTGGAGGTTACGCCGAGCATGGACTACCACTAAACGTTGTCGTGTTTGATTGCGATTGGCATACGGAAAATGATGTACCAGGATGCGTTTCATGGGGTGGATTCACATGGAATGAAACGTTATTCCCAAACCCACAAAAGTTTTCTCAGAAACTCCACTCGAATGAGAATCCAATTGGTCACCCACTACAATTGTCACTTAATTTACATCCAAGTAGCGGAGTTGATCATTGTCAAGAACATTATGCAGAATTTGCTCGACTCATGGGAAAAGATCCATCCACCAATGAAACGATACCATGTGAAATGTCCAAACGAAAATTCATTGAAAATCTTTTCAAGGTCTATTTGGATAATGATAAGCTAGGAGGAACAGATTATTGGTGGACAGATTATTTCGGTAGTGGACCACAAGGTTTGGAAATCTTTTGGTCAAATTATGCATACAGTCAACAATACCAATTAAATAGAAATATTCGACCAACATTTTTAACGAGATACGGAGGACTTGGAAATCATAGATATCCAATTGGATTTAGTGGTGATACCAAGCAAGCATTTTATACATTAAAATGGCAACTACAAATGACACCAGTTGCGTCGAACGTGTTGTTTAGTTACTGGTCCCATGATGTAGGTGGATTCAAAAAGGGAAGTACATGCCCAGGTGATGAAGATGTAAGAAACAAAACTGGTGCGGAACTTCTTCTTCGATGGGTCCAATTTGGTGCTCTAAGTCCTATTTTTAGAACGCATTGCATGCAATGCGAAAGAAGAATTTGGTTATTCCCATACTATGAATACATGAAAGATGCCATGCTACTACGCAACGCATTAGTGCCATACATTTATACCATGTCACGCATTGCTTACGATACAGGAATTTCCCTACTACGACCCATGTACTATGACAATCCAAAAAACTTTATGGCATATCAAGTACCAGATCAGTACTGGTTCGGAGAGTCCATTTTGGCAGCACCCATCACAAACGCTGTAGATTCCACAGGACGTATAACATGGCCAGTATGGTTACCAGGTCCAAAAACATCACGATACATGAATTGGAACGGAACGACAAGCTATCATGGTGATACAGTTGTTGATCAAGGTATGTACGATCGTAGTGAAATTCCATTATTTGTTAGAGCAGATCATATCATTCCTACTCGTGATATGAAATCTGTAGCTAGTAAACATGCTGATCCAATTGTCTGGGTTTTGTATTTGCATGATCGCGCAAGCGGTCAACTGTACGAAGATGATGGAGAGTCGTTGACGTACAAGACAGGAAACTATGCTGTAACTAAGATTCTTTCAGTGCAGAACGATACTGTAGCAGAGATAACGATCAAAGCGCCAGTTGGACAGTATGTAAAAGCATTACCAAAAGATCGTGCACATGTGTTACAAATTAGAGGTGCTGTTTCGTTACAAGTGACAAAGGTTGAATGTAATGGACAAAATGTACCTGCTGGTGAAACGTCTCCAGGATTTTATTGGAACAAGAAGCAATCACTAGCAGTGACAATAGATTCTTTAATTGTGAATTTACCAAGAGTAGAAAGAGAGGTTGACATTCATGTTACAATTCAAATTTTACGTCAGTAAACTAGCGCTCTTCGTCTTCTAGTGTTACTGCTGCTTCATTGATTGGTGTATGTTCTTGAAGAGTTGCCACAATCTCACCTACCTCTGGTAACGTGTTCTGAGGTTCCTGAGTAACATCTATAGACTTCTCTATTGAGTCTTCATCAATGCGTTGAACAGGCTCTTGAAGTGTTGCTACAATCTCACTCGCCTCTGGTAAGATGATCTGATGGTGTGTATCCGCTGAAGGTTCAGATGTCATAGTTTCTGGTATCGTGTAAGTATTTTCTTCTGTTGGAGTAACAATCTCTTGAAGAGCTACAAATACCGGATCTTCAGGTTGCTTATTCACTGGAATTCTCTTCTTTATAAAACAGTATACCACCAATACAACAGCCGTAGCAACTATAATAAGTATTATACATGCAAGAAGGGCACCGATCACAGCTCCTGCAACAGCACCACCATTAACTCCAGAGTACTTGGTAGTAGTTAACGTTCCTGCCGTTCCTACTCGTTGCTTTCCATAGTACCGAATGTTCATAGATGCACTCTTTGCTTGTGTAATCATTCTGCTATTTGTGTTGCTTGACAGTGCTACACAAATGAAAAACGCATCAGTTAGGAGAGCGTTGCTCAAATCTTGATCAGAGATGTACACGCTAGCGGTACTGATAGGCACGTTCTTTACTGTAACAACCTGTGCTGTTATAAATCCTCCGCTAGAATCGACAGCAATCAATATGATGTATTCCACACCAGGCTGTAGTGCTATACTTTGAACATCATTGTCAATACCAGCTGAGAGTTTAAATTCTTGATTTCCGTTACTTTTACTGATAATACTCGCAGAAGATTGATATTTACCATCACCGCTATGCAACCAAACCTCAGCTGCAGTTCCTGATGGAAGTGCTGGTACGTTAAACGCAATAAATGTTTGTACACCAGCAACAATGATGCTAGGTTTCAGACACATTGCTTTGCGTGTAGTTTCTGTTGCACTGAACCCTGCACTAAGTTGTATTTGATCATTAGAGAAAGAATATGGAACAACAGAAGATGTACCAGGAAGTTGATTCGTAGAATCGATATCAATGACACTAGCGTTTGTTGAGGTATCAAACACAATATATGAAGTTGATGAAAATTCCATATTGATCTCACATTGTTGTCCTATGATATGATGTGAGTGGCATTTACAATCATCAATGGCAACACAAGTACCTTGTCCGTTACATACATTAGAATCAGTATTTTGTAACCCAAAGCATGAGATAGTTGTAGTCGTTGTAGAAACTGTACTGGTAACGCTCTGTGTTGATGTAGGTGCTACAGAAGTTGTAACAATACTTGTTGTGGTAGGTGTATTTGTTGTTGGACCGGGTGTTGTGATAGGCGACACAGTACTTGTAGTTGGTGATGCTGTAAGTAAGAAGATACACCCTGTATTTCAGATATACTCGAAAAATTCTCAACTCACGAACACGGGAACACAGTTGTGTTACCACAAAAAGTTAACTGTGTTGTACAATTTAACAAGCACGACACACATTACCACATAAACTTGACGAATGTCACTGCGCCAAATATATTACTGCTAAACGATGGTGTATTATTCGTAATAGACTGTATGCAAGAAACTAATAACAAAAATATAACTTTTATTAAAACAGCAATCGAAGAAACCATAACAACTGTGGTTATGATCGACGGGCTCGAGAAGATAATACGCGTGCAGTTATGATTGAAACGCCAAAAATTCACACAAAGATCAACTTCAACAAGTTTTATACTAGGAACAAACAAAGTTGACAAGCTCCAGAAAAAAAGAATCCAATCAAGATTGCAACCAATACAGAGAACAAGGAGAACTTTACACCACAAATGCTATATAAGTTGGTATACTATTACCTGTAAATAGTGCATACGCTCAAATAGTAGCCGCAATAGAAGCGTTACGACGACTGTACAAACACAAAGAGAACAAACTATCACCAAAAAACGGTACTATTTGTTTTGGATCCTCTAAACATGGTTGGGCGATAAATATACCACATCTAACCCGCGCATGTCCGTTTAAGCGACACAAAAACGATGACGATATACTTTTCATGTGCAAACTATTGCAAAGTCTCTACTCGAAAGAACAAGGACTAGAGTCGTACCACGCAAACATGAAAAACAAATTTTCACTTCATGAAACACTACTTGGCATGTTTGTTGATCATGTTCCATCACCAGTCATTGCACAAGAGACATGATACCATCTACTCTACACTGGTAACCCAACAGACAAATACGCTACTGCTATTCAAGAGTGTGACCTTAATGGAATACTAATTATACACATTGGTCACCACCTTTATGTACCCGGAAGTCAAAGCTACTCGTATGGACGTATCTTGTCTGGTACTTTGAAAAAAGATCAGAAAGTTACTGTTGCACAGTATCGACTCGCAAAATCAAGTAGCGTCAATTTTATTGCAATTCCTCATGGCAAAATGTGTTCGCTTGTAGATTCAGCCACTTGTGGCAACGTTGTATGCATAGAGTACCTGAATCTAATAGAGTTTTGAAATACGCTAGTTGTTTTTGGAGATGACACGTCGTTCTGTTTACAACTGACCCACATGATACTTACACCACACACCTCGAAAACTTATAGACTCTATTCTGACGTCGTTCGATATGGCATCCACCTGGCTACTACTAAAATCATGAAGATTAACATGGAACCAAATCACACTATCGAATTGCGACTTCGTTACATTCCCAATTCATACCAACGAAACCTGGCCATAAACTTTGATATTCCCAAACAAACTAGACATACCTGACAAACTCATGACAACAAAAGTAGAGCAACTAGATATCAAAACCAATGCCAATGCTATTAGTGCCCAGATTCAAATTAAATGCGAACAACTAACAAAATTCATGGAGACCATACAATCACTATCAAAATTTGACCTATTCCATTGTCTACTCTTAGACGCCCAAGTACTACTATCACAACTATGAATGTCAAACTATAAATTAGCCTCAATCAACGTTCGTGGTAAACTTTCAATAGCACACCAAGTTAAAAATCTAGAACGGTACATCACCACAAAAGACTTTGATATCATAACAATTCAAGAATCAAACTTACTTCCAAAAGACAAGGCAACGTTCGCACACCAACTACGCACTGTTTGCTTTATAACAACACTCAATGATAAAGGTAATACTATCACCAAACCTGAAGAGTTAAAAGCATGTGTCAAAGAAAAACTTATAAATCGTTTCCAGAGAGCACCAATACACAATCTCTCTGATAATCTTGTTTAACTATTACGACAGAAATGTATTTTAAAAGAAGCGTCAGACTTAATAACAACAGAAGTTATGGTGATAGAGCTAACTAGTATAATCAAGAACCTTAAACATAGCGCTGCAGGTATCGATGGACTATCAAGCAAACTCTTTAAATCACTCTTTACAACAAATATTGCATCACTAGCAACAGCCATCTCAAACCTATTACAGAATAACGACACACTTGACGCGAAATACTGAGATGGTTACATTGTATTGATACTAAAAGAGGGAATAAATGCACAAAACAACACTAACCTTTCAAAGTTCCGTCTAATTACTATTCTACTACTTTTATACTGCATAATTATGAATATTGTAAACAACAAAATCTAACATGTTGTTAATGCAGCAAAAACAGTTAGTTTATCACAACAAGGGTTTAAACCAAAATGCTGATGTGCTGACCTGGCTTGTAAAGTTTAAACTATGATAAACCATGCTAAAATGACTAAAAACCTACTATATTATGTATTAGTTGATTTCTTAGATGTATACCCAAGTATTAGACATGAAACATTTTTTGAAATTCTTTTATATTTTAGGTTTTTAGAGAATGTGACAAACCTGCTCTCACACCTGCATGATCAACACTTTATCCAAGTTTTCATAGGTTTTGGCCTCACTAATCTTATTTTATTTAAAAAAGGCCTCCTACAAGGAGATTCTTTCTCATTAATAGCATACAACATTTATGCAAAAGTTATTGCTCAAGTGTTAACAAACTATAAAAGAACACACAACAAACAACTAGGTTTTAACCTGAATAGAGAACATATTTTACTATAATCATATGCTGATGACAACAAACTCTTTACCAACTCATATATAGATCTTAAAATCGCATTTATAATTATATACAACACGGCTGTATCACTAGGTCTTCACATAAACACTAAAAAAACTAAAGTATATAAGTTTAAGTGGCAGAATAAAATATTATCTACATGCTTTACAACAACACAAAAACTACAAATTAACAACCATAAGATCATGTTTACCAAAAAGACAAAACTAAAGTACTTGGATTTTATCATATTTTATCACAACTTCTTTATAACAAACTTGACAAAAGCATTATTAAAAGCTATGCAGGTTACAGAACACATTATCGCTATACGGTCAAACTATTACACCTCTCATAAATTATCTAATCGTTTAGCTATAATGCACTATATTACTACTTAAAACTAGAAATAACATTAAAGAAATGTATGGAAACAGTAAAAATCAGACATTGACAGATATTATGTAAAGCAGTTATAAGCTCACTATAATTATGCTTAAATTAGTTATATTTAGACTTAAAGTTTGGTAGTTTAAGCTGTAAGCTCAATACGAATATTTGTACAAGTATATATGCCAATAATCTTGTTTATTAGTTAAATAATGAGTTTATTACTACTTTTATAATTAAAGCTCTAATTAAGTCACTTATTAAATACCAGTCATACAGATTTATAATCTTACTAGAAAATGAAGTATCATACTTTTACTACTACTATAAGGATCCTTTGATTCAACTAATTGACAAACTAAACAAATATGGCATCTTTTTAGTTTATAAGAACTGGTTACATAATCTACAAGTAATTAATATATATATATCATTAAAATTTAAACAAGTATTTATAAAGGAAATTGAAACAACATTATTAGAGGTAATAATTTGAATTGATGCATTATATGATAACAACAGAAATATTTTTAATAGTTTTGCTTTCTTTTGCCTCTTTGAAAGCAATATACTAAAGTATATTATCCAACAAGTATTTACAGAAATATACTCATTAACTTTCAATAATCGTATATATATTACTAGTTACACCAAGCAACTTAATAGTTACAGTAGTGACTGATAATTTGAACACTATAAATACAATAAATAAGAAATAGAACCATAAAGAGAACTTAGACTTAATGACAACAATTAAACACATTACTATAAAGAAATATATTTAAATTAGCTTTAAATATATATATGGCCACTAAAAATATTTTTTAAACTTATTAGCAGATTAACTTGCTAATAAAGCATATACATAATATACTTTAATATCGCTTATAAATGCATTATTAAACAAATTAAATCAGTTCTAGTGGTTTTAAAGGGGTTTTTTAACGTAAAACATATATAAAATGCTACACAACCGTTTTTAAGAAGCCTTAATAGCAAATGAAGTATTACTTGATTAAAAAAAGACAGTATCCATTACAACCCAATTAATCCAACAGCATAATGGCACTGTATTAATTTCAGTCACCTACATCATGTTAACTTAAACCATTTTACTAGCAACATGCTTTTTAAAGCGCACTGTGATAGCTTTAACATCTATAATCCTACTAAATCAATTTCATGCACTATATACAAGATGAACTTAATAATGAAACACTTACTGTGGGATTGCTCAGTAACAGCATAATTACAAGTCTTTTTATAAAATAATTTAAATCAAACACTTGGAGATATTAGCATATCAGCACTCTATTAGGGCTGTAAACCAACAAACCATCAACAATTCTGCATTAATATCCGTGATATAGTGTCTAAACAAGTGTTTGTATATCTTTAACGATATTATCTTTAACTATTTAAAAGCATGAACAAAGAAGACATTAGCTATAAGAAAACATCCTATCTGACAGCTAAACTTATATATACCTATCAAATATGCATTACCTCATTTATTTACAACGCTATTGCCCAATTTAAGAACCAGTAATCAACTTAACTAGTTTTATAGAAACAAACTATAATTATCTTTGTATAAATTCTCAAATAAATACAAGTAACTGGTTTTAACACCTTTAATAACACATCTGTTGTGTCTATTTAAATCAATCCTAACTTTAAAGATAATATCAACATTGTTAAAGTATACTCCTTTTATTTAAACCAAACAGAAGAAAACTATGAATAAAAGTATGGTAAAATCAAAACAGTATTTAAACACTTACTACTCGTCAAAAACTCAATGCATTTTAACACATTCAGCAATTATTACACTATTAAAATTGTTAAGCTTAAATCTGTTCCACAGAATAATAAATATACATGCTATTCAAGTGATAGATTTGCTTGTATTTTCATACTATATGTCATATACCTAAAAACTGCTACTTTTAAAGTTTTATTTGACCTTTCACTTAATAATCTATTTACCATCATTTTTATTCTGGTTAATAGCCTCAACAAAGACCTACACATGTTGCAACAACAGAAGCCAAGTTTAAACTAATTAACATGTCTATTGTCACAAACACTCAAAAATTCTATATTACCAACCAACAAAAAAAAGATAATTTAATCAACTCAAAGAAAAACTTGTAATCTAAACTAAATGGTATAAATAAACAACAAATTGTGAAAATTATAGAACAATAAATCAACAAAAGCACTACAAACCAAATTAACAACAATATTATTTTTAAAATTATTGACAACTGTATCAAAGCTGCACTTGCTTTAGTAAACACTTAAATCAGAAAACTAAAAAAGAAGATCAGCAATATTTTAGTCTAAAAAATCGACAAAATGTTTGAAATGCTTATAATATTAGTATAAAAGAATGTCTTTATCTTTAATTTCTTCATCTACATTAATTTGATTGGTATTGGCGTAAGTTGATTAATACAAATAATAATAAATGAGTTACACATGTTACAACGTTGCCATACAGATAATGTGTGATTGTTTACTAATTTTTAATATTTTTTCTTTAAGATAGTAACGCATATATGAATAGTAACTTGCAGAAAAAAAATAAAAGAAGTTAAAAATAATTTTAAAACTTCTTTAATTAAAACTTGTAAGAAAAATGAGAATAATATAGTAAAAGCAAAAGCTAACACTCGAAAAAAACAAAATATCATTAATAATAATAGTAAAAATAATTTGAGCACTGATAACACAGATGATTTTGATGTTTCCACAATTAAAAAATCAAAGAAAGTTAAACTATGTAAGTAATACTTACTAGTAATAAATCTATAAAATATCAATTTTACACAGGTTGACTTTTAGAAAATTCTCTTTAAAAAAAAGTACTATAAGAAATATCTGGTTTTTAGAAAACATATTAATATAAACAAGGTTTAAAACATACAATTACAACTACACATTTAGAAACATATTACCAATGTATAAAAGTTTATTGCTGAAAAAGAAGCAATAGACTATGCACTAAAACAAAAAGATAATATAAACCAAACATTCAATGTTAATAAAACAATTTCAACTGATATGGTCAAAGATTAAAAATAATACTATTAAAATAATAACTATTTGATGATTTAGAACTTGATGGATATGCAAGTTGATATTACATCTTATAATATCTACAAGAAGAATCTGTTTACCTATTTGTAATTAAGCATTAAGCAACCAACTATGTTAAATAATTTGATAAAAGCCTGTTTATATTTGGAAAACAAACTATAAGATGAAGTCAAACAACTAGTTCAGAAGATATTAAAACCAGGTGTTATGTTAGTTATATACGAGTAAGAATTACTTACAATGACACTAAATATCAGAATAATAAGAAGTTAGGTAAAAAAGTTCACAAAATATACAAGTTTCTTGAATATCTTTAAAAAATGCTAAATTAAAATATTTTTGCATCATATGCAAGATATATCAATTAAAAAAAACATTTAAATGACAATGTTACAACATGGAAATTTACTTAAATAAACATATTAATCAAGTTTGTTTATCACATAGTGGGTACTCCTGATAAGACTACATTTGTACCCTCAGCTGTAAAGTTAATAGAAAAAGTAAATAAGTTGTTAGCGATAATCAAAAATGTAAATAATAAGCAGTTAAAAGATGGTGATAAGCCAAAAGGTTAACTACTACATAAAAATTTAAAATTAAACACTTGCAATTTTTGCAAGAAAGATAACTATTTGCCCAAAGATTATTACTTTAACCCAGAAAATGCTAACTATCATAGTAAGAAAACTATTAGTAAGAAAGTTGGTAAAAATAAAGACAAAGGTGGTAGAAAGACCTTTAAAGCATTAATAAAGCAAGCAAAAGTAGTAGTAGATGTCAAACAACTAGAAGTAATTGCAATTAACCAGATGCTGGCAGAAATCTGTTTAAAAGAGGTTATAGCTGAGTTATACCAAAAAATGGTGAAGTTGTTAAAAGACAACAAGCTAATAGTAAATAAAAGTAAGATTATGATTAATGCTTCAATTTTGAAGATGATAATTAATGTTACTTTTAATAAAGTACCTGTACAAGTAAAACTTGATTTTAGATCAAGTCACTGTATTATTAGTCAAGGAATTTAAATAAACTACCACATTTTAGCTACATTATTAGTGATATACCTTTAAAAATTAGGGTAGCAAATAGGTATTCTAGTTTTAAGCAGCAAGTTTTGCTTTAATTAGAAGTTTTTGATATTAAAAATAATGTAATATTTGAAGTAATCACTAAAAATCTCCGTGAAAACATATTGTTTGAACAGTTATTTTTCAGAGAATAGAAGTTTAATATTCTGATACCAGACTTTCCAAGTGAGGATAAACCATCACATATCTTTAAATTGCATTATATATCAGCCAGTGTTGATGATATAATTGACAACCAAGCTATGACATACATGTTGCAGGTTTACAAGAACAAAAAACGTGATAAAGCTGTGGTAGGGTGGATTACAAAGCTAAATGAGTATGATTTTACTATATCTCACTTACTAGGTATTGATAATGTCTTGTCTGATTTATTATCACGTAAGCAAACAGTAGTAAACTAGGTAAAATAGATTATATAAGTTAATAAAACGGTCTTTAAAAAGAGATTATCAGTTATTAAAAACCCATCTGTGAAGATATATTTCTACCTGTTTGGACATTTGACTTGAGATATCTATCAACGGTGTCATTATTTCAGTTGTTCAACAATATGATTATTTCTTATGAAAAACCAGTTAATATTGCCTGTGATGCTCCGCTAATACGTAGCGAGTGTGATTTGAATTTACCTGCAAAATCCAGCTGTTTAGCTATTATACGCAATCAGTTTGTTATCTTATTTGTATTTATATTGCTAAATAATTTTGTAATCCCATTAAATGAATTGTTTAGCCTTTTCTATTCCATAAAATGTTCCAACAGATGAATAAGGCACGTTGTTGTATCAAATCTCTTAATAAAAATCAATTTACCCTTATTAAAGTTTTTAATTCTTTTAAATCGTATTTACATTTCATTGTCCACAAATTTGACATTTTGGTGCCAATGTGATATACAACTATTTGACAACAACACTGGAATTAAAAATCTCAAACTTGTTTAACAAGTATGTAAAGTTTTGTAAAAAATGTAGAATATACAGCTGTATAACAAAGTATGCAATGAGCTACAGTTTAAATAAAAAACCTATCATATGTTTACTAGGAGAATACATCCATGTAAATATATTAAAAATGTCGAAAAGTAGAAAAAGTCACTAATACATACTAATTATGATAAACAATTTTTCAAAATTTGTTTGGATAAGACTTACAAAATTTAAAGCAGCATCTAAAATAGCACTGCATTTATTAGATATTTTCACAACATACAGCTTTTTATTTGTACTACAATCAAATTAAGGTAAGAAGTATACAAACCGTTTAATAACAGCTATTTACAAACTTGGTAACATAGACTACAAGTTTACAGTAACGCATTTCCATAGTGGAAACAGTAAAGTGGAAAGACAAAACAAAATGATATATAATATACTACTTGCATTAACACTATAAAAGTTAAGCAATGAAAGAAATTGGTATACTCTTATACTAGCAATACAAATAGCCATAAATTTATGAGTTTATAAGATATTAAAAGCCTTATCGTTTTATCTTATGTTTAGTTGTACATCTTTTAGTATTTATATTTCTGGCGGAGAGAAACTAAAAGAAATGTTTGACATAAAAGTAAATGCTCTAACCATTAAAAGAATGGAATTATTTTGAACACTATTTAAAAAATATATAGTCAAAATAGTTCATCAAGTTAAATTGAAAGAATATGAAAAGGTGAAGTATCTTCATAAATCAGCTAAGTATAAAAAAGATGATATTATAATGTGGAAGATTTCAAATCAAACTAAGAAATTTGCTAAACAAAACATAAGACTATTTACTATTGACAAAATTAATTCAAATGGAATTTATTATATCGTTAAAAAAAACAACAAACATGGAATCCAATTACCAGCTAACTTCTTAATACCAACTGCTTTAAATGATGGTGAAGAATTGTACAACAAAGAGTTGGACCCAAAGTACTTTGAAATAGAAGACAATGAAGATGAGGAATTCTCAGAAGGAGTTGATGATCTAGATGATAATTTGTACTCTCTTGATCAAAATGGCGGATTCTACCCATCAGATGATTATGAATAACCAATTTAATACTTAGATTGCTAGTCTTGCAGGAGAGTGTTATAAATGGCAACTTAGCGTTTATGAAGTTAAATAAACCTAAGTTGACCAATACAAGTAATAATAAACAAGTTACACATGTTACGACGTTGCCATACAGATAATGTGTGATTGTTTACCAATTCTTAATACTTTTAATGTATAGTATGTCACCTTCGCATATTGAATCAATGAAAGAGTGTATTACAGAAAACGCTAACGTTATTGTAACCTTTTCTAAAATTCACTGTAGGTATAGAGAAACAATATCTCAAAAACAAGAAGAATTAGCATTGTCAAAATCACCAAACAAACATATGTACATGGATATTGTGTTGTTTTGTGAGGGTAGTTTGGTAAGTAATGAAGTATCAAGATTGCAAGAGAATGCTTTTATTGTAGAGTTGTATGTTCCAGCCAGAAATTGTGCGTTGCTTGACACGCAGGTGGGTAGAATTGGAGTGAGCGTAGCGAATTCTTTTGATCAGTGGCGAATCGCCATTTGAACAAGAGAAAGTGAAGTATGATGAGAAGGGACCATCAACGACAGGAGGAAGACCAATGTTTTAAATACTTTGGATTTAATTTTTATGAAACAGAGCAAGTGAACAATGTAGCACTATTGTAAAATTAATTTAACACGAGACAACTGACACCACCAACCACTCTCGTATGACAGAGAGAAAAGCGGTAGTGGTAGACACGGGTTCTGGGACAACCAAAGCAGGGTTCGCAGGAGCAGATGCCCCTTGCTCTATCATCCCCTCTGTTGTGGGGCTAAAAAGAAGACTCCTAAATTTATATCCTATAATGCCTGGTATTAGAGAATACTACGTTGGTCATGAAGCAAGGGAAAGACGAGGATTGCTCACGCTCCGTTGTCCAGTAGAACACGGTATCGTATCAAACTGGGATAACATGGAAAAACTATTGCACGACATGTTCTACGACAATCTAAATGTTTCACCGGAAGAACACCACACAATGGTAACTGAAGCACCGCTTAACTCAACAGAAAATCAACACAAGATGAACCAATTAATGTTTGAAACCTTCCGAGTACCTGCACTTTCCGTACAACATCACCCGGTATTGGCATTACACGCTAGTGGTCGTTCGACTGGAATCGTGTTAGATTCCGGACTATCGAAAACAAATATTGTTCCTATTCATGAGGGTCAAGTAATAAAAGAAAACGTACTGGATCTTGACGTCGCAGGAGAAAATATGACAAACCGCTTGTATACAATTATCATAGATAGAGGATACTCAATTACAACAAGTGCAGAGCTCGACATGTTACGAGACGTGAAAGAAAAACTTTGTTACGTAGCTTTAGATTTTGATAAAGAAATGTGTCGCGCCTCATGTGATGCTGAATTAGAAGGCGTGTACGAGTTGCCTGATGGGTGCAGCATTACATTAAATAATGAACGTTTTCGGGCCACTGAGCCAATATTTGAACCTAACTCTATAGGTTTAGAGCAACCTGGTGTTCATGAGTTGATTTTCAACTCGATCAACAAGTGTGATGTTGACATAAGAGATCATTTATATCGCAATGTAGTGTTATCTGGTGGAACTACCATGTTGAATGGTATGCAAGAGCGTTTAGTCAAGGAACTTGTTGCACTTGCACCATTACAACAAGTCGATGTTATCAAACCGGTAGACAAGTACTCTGTATGGCTTGGTGGAAGTATGTTGGCATCGTTGTCAACGTTCCAGCAGTACTGGATTCAAAAACAAGAGTATGATGAAGTGGGACCATCAGTAACAGAGGGAAGGAAGCGGTTTTAATAAATCTTCCAATTTGCATCTAGCTCCAATTTGTACAAATCTGTCAACTTAAACACTTGTTCAAATCCTGTTATATCTTTTGCAATTATATCTCAAAACTCTTAAATAAAATTCTTTTTCTCTTTTATTATACATATAAGTGTATCAATTAAAATAAAACTTTACAAGATAACATTAATATATTAGGTATTATTTTTATATTCCTTAATTTAAACTTATAAATAATATGTTTCTTCTTTTTAACATTATTTAAAACTATTATTCTATTATTATTATTATAAATATGTATAGCAAACTATTTTCTTTCTTAATTTATTTAACTTTATTTATCAAATATGTTAGTTTTTAATTGCCTTACTATTAATAAATTAAACTAATTACTTGTTAAACAACAGAATAAAAGTATTTACAAAATATAAAGTTTAAGTAAACTTATATTTTAGATACTTTTATATAAAACAAACAAATAAGACTTAAAATTTATAAAATATTTGAAGGTAATATAAATAAATTGTATTTAAAATAATTATTTATTTAATAGAAATAATATAAAGTTTAAATATCTCATATAAGCTCTATTTTTATATAAAAGAATTAAAATTAAAAATTAGTATTCATAATATTTTATCTTTATAATACAATAGATAAGCTTTATTTATAAAATAAATTTAAATAACAAAAATTTAATAAAATATTTTTTAGTTGTTTAATTGCTTTAAATAAAATAAAATGTTTAATTTTATAACTATATCTATATAATATATAATATTATTACTATTTAGATATAAATCGTTTATTTATTAATGATTATAGTAAAAAAAAGATATATACTATAAAATATAATATAAAAGCAAATTTAACAAATAAATAAATTGTTTGAAAATTTAAAAGGTTTTTATAAAAATCTTATTATATAAAAATAATAACATTTATAACAAAATAAGTTTATATTTATAGATATAAGTAAATTATTTTTACTTGCTAACATATTATAAGTTATAAAGATAATAAATATACTGTTATTCTACATAAGCAAAAATATAGCTTAATTGTTATTAAAAGTTTATAATTGCAAAGTTATTAAAGCTTATATTATTATAAAAAACACTATTATATATATTAAACATTAAAAAGCATTAAATTACTTATAAAGATAATATATTTATTTATATTTTATCACATTTACTATTATTATCTATTTAACAAATATTAGTATTAAAATACAGCTTATTAGAAAAATACCACTAATAATTTATTTTATAATATAAATTAATAAACTTTTTCATTTATTTATACTTAATAAAAACAGTGTCAATTTTAACTAAAACAATGTCAATAAAAAGTTTTTCTTATTATTATAGGCAAATATACTATATTAATATGTTGTAACTTTTTAAAGACATTATAAATAAGATTACAGCAAGGAACAAGTTAGAACCACTTATTACTAAACAAAGTTTGGATATTGTTGTAAATTGTTTTTGTTTTGTAAAATACTGTAGTTACAGTACAAGTTTATTGAGATGTTCTGTGTATTGTCTGAACATTTGCACCCTTATACCTTGGTTAGATGTTGTAAATTGTTTTATCCATCAATCAAAACAGCAATATTATGATCATGACACGAGCAACGTTATTATTGCTTGCTGTACTACTCGTGTTCACATATGCTGACGAACACGACCACTCATCACCACTCGATTCTATGAACCACCAACGCAAGATTAAAATCGATAATTCTATTGTCTTTACCATTAACACAACCCTACTCGCGCGTTCAGGTGATGCCGTTACTGTAACGTTCAGTGGTGTACCTTCACCAACTATACAAGATTTTATTGGTGCATTCTCGCCAAATAACATGAGTACAGTTCCTATTCGATACAAATACGCTACAAACTCTGAAGGATATTTGGGAACCGGTAGCGGCCAACTTACATTCAACTTGGTGAACCAAAGATCTGAGTATGTTCTTGCATTTGTGCGCAATAGTTTTGAACAACCAATCGTTGCTGCAAAGACGTCTGAAGTCACGTTCAAACAAGGCAAAATTGAACCAACAGCTGCTCACTTGTCATTAACAAGCAATCCTAAAGAAATGAAACTTCAATGGACTTCTGCAACAGTTTCTGCTCCAACTGTCAAGTGGTCGACACAATCGCAAACTTATTCACAAACAGCAGCCGCAAACGCAACAACATACAAACAATCAGATCTATGTGGACCACGCGCCACTGACATTGGATGGAGAGATCCTGGAATTTTCTATACTGCAGTTATGAATGATTTATTACCCAACACCAAATACTATTATGTATTCGGAGATTCAGCAACAAATACATGGAGCGATGAACGCGTAATGTACACTCCACATCCAAAAGAATCCAATACGCACGTATTAATTTTTGGAGATATGGGCCATGCACCACGCGATGGATCCAAAGAAGTTGATGAGCAAGAACCAGCACTCAATACGACTACACTCATGACAGCAGAAGTATCCAAGGGAAATGTCGATCTCGTTCTCCATATTGGTGATATTTCATATGCTCGTGGATACTCACACTTGTGGGACGAATTTTTGTACGACATTGACGGAATCGCTTCGAGAGTGCCATACATGACGGCTGCTGGAAATCATGAAATCGATTATCCTAAAACTTCATCCATGTGGCCAGGTCACGACTCTGGAGGAGAGTGCGGAGTTCCGTACTCCACGCGTTTCCCAATGATCCGCGGTGATGCAAAATACCCAGAAAATATTTACTATTCATTCAACATGGGATACGCTCACTATTTGATAATTGACACAGAACATGACTTCACAGTTGGCTCTGCACAATACAATTTTATCGTTAAAGATTTGCAGTCAGTAGATCGTTCGATCACTCCTTGGTTGATTGTTGCTGGACATCGTCCACAGTACATTAGTTCAACGAATGAAAATCTACCAGCTGGTGATTTACCAGTTGCAAGATTATTAAGAAAGAATTTGGACCCATTGTTCAAGCAGTACAAGGTTGACGTCGCGTTTTGGGGACATCATCATAGTTACCAACGTACTTGTCCTGTAAATGAAGAACAATGCGTGAAAGATGGTACTGTACATATTGTAGTTGGTGCTGCTGGTCAAGGATTATCGTTGAATGTCAAATATCCTAGACCGGATTATTTTGAATTTGTAGAATGTATTTATTATGGGTATGGAAGAATGAGTATTACCAAGAATCAACTTGCTTTTGAGTTTGTTAGTGACTATAATGGCAAGGTAACAGACGCATGGAAACTCAACAAGTAAAACATTATTTATTAAATTTCACTTTCCGATTTTGATCAAAAGTGTTACTAGAAGGACAAAAACAGACTGTGGTTATATTTCCGTCACAAACTGTGAAAAACGAAGGTAACCTTCAGCAGATGGTACTTGGGATACAAATTTTGCAATGCATAGAAACATTATGAAACACTACTTCAAGAAACGTTTAAAAGGTATTCAGCACCCACTGTTCCAGTATCGTCTCCGACTACAGTACTAAATGGGCTCGACGTTGCTTAACTTCATAAATCTAACGGGGTATGGTGCTTTCAACGTGATATGGCAGAATACGATGGTGCCTCATTTCGTAAAAATTTTACAGTATACCTGTTATTTCAGTCAGTAGGAACATGTTTGAACTGACTGTTTAATGGTTTTGTCTGCTTGTTGTTTGGTCACCTTGGTTGACTGGCCTGTTACAATGGTAACACACTATATTCTTTTTAACGTGATATGGCAGAAGCTCTCTCCTTGCTTAAAAAATTAACAGGGTTGACAGTGGACTTTGCAACTAAAATACGCCTAGCTACATGTCTCACATCATGTTGTTCGCCGTCAATGTCAGTGTAGTTTCGAAGCCACAACATGCATGCAACAACTCTCGTTCTTGCTGTCCTAATGGTATTAGGAGTTCTTGGCTTCGCTCAAACAAAAAAAATTGTTTATCGCAAACAAATTAATGCAAATCAAGCATTATCGGATATTCGAAAAATATCACTTGTACGCCATGGCTACCAAGTCAAAGACAATTGCATCGTGTTTCCACCGAACCCAAGCAGAAAGACTATCGATGATATCATTAACAATATGTCCAATTTTTGGAAATCTTGTCTTTCCACTATTCTTGGCAACGGTTTTGTCGGCAAGAGTTTGTGCTGTTACAGTAGTATCAGTTACGTTAGTGTTGACAACCTCAACTGGTTTTGTGGTGTCTAGCCGGAGCACCTTTTTCAAGAATTTCATCCTTCTTCTAGCAGACCTTCTCTTGCGTCCATTTCGGACTGTGTCTAGTTTCTTGTTCAATTGTTCTTCAGCTTCTAGATTTTGTAGTGCTAAATCTGCCAAATCTATAGCTTTGTAGAGAAGAACAGTAACAATAACAGCAGATCACTATCAGATATTATCAAGAGACCCCTAGTTAGAGAATATTCTGCTAATCGTGCTACTTCATATTAAAAGATAACTTATGTAATATACCATACCAAACCTTGAGAACAACTTGATCAAATATACCCGTTAAATTTGGATAAATGTTTTAAATTCTCCTCGCAAAATGAAAATCCGGTCAACTGCGGCCGGATCTATCAAAATGACAAAAACATACACCGCAGATGAAGTCGCCAAGCACAACAAGGCTGGCGATTGCTGGATTATCATAGAGGGCAAAGTCTACGATGTATCAAACTTTTTGAAAGAACATCCTGGAGGACAAAAAGTTGTTTTGAAATTAGCAGGCAAAGATGCAACAAAAGAATTCAAAAATCTACATGGCCCAGACGTTTTACCAAAATACGCACCACAACTATTAATTGGCGAGATTGGTTCATCTGTCGCAAAGGTTTGCATCTTAATACTTTTGTTTACGCTTGTAGGATGCACCAAAACAAGTCGCAAAAACAGAACAAAAAGACGATAAAACATTCGGAGAGTTGGTAGCATACGGTGACCCAAATTGGTACCAAGGTTGGAATACTCCATACTACAAAGATACACATCGTCGTTTCAGAGCAACAGTTCGCGAGTTTGTAGAGAAAGAGATCATGCCATACGCACATCAATGGGACGAAAGTCGTTCACTACCAAAAGAATTATACCAAAAAGCATACAAAGCTGGTTGGTTACCAGGAGTGTGCGGCTGCCCATGGCCTACCGAATATGCAGGTTCATTTATTGCAGGAGGTGTTAAGCCAGAAGAGTTTGATCACTTCCACGAACTTATTTTAATTGATGAAGTTGCACGTTGTGGATCCGGAGGTGTATTGTGGGGTCTATTAGAAGGACTACAAATCGGTTTGCCACCAGTACTCAAGTTTGGATCAAAATTCCTAAAAGATAAAGTCGCGAAACAAACATTAAGTGGAGAGAAGCTCATTTGCTTGTGTATTACAGAACCATATGCTGGTTCCGATGTCGCAAGTTTGGTCACAACTGCAAAACTCACACCTGATGGAAAACACTATATTGTGAACGGAGAAAAGAAGTGGATCACCAATGGTGTTTTCGCAGACTATTTCACAGTTGCTGTACGTACTGGCGGAGAAGGTGCGGGAGGAATTTCCATGATGTTAATAGAACGTGGACCTGGCGTAACAACAAGACAAATGAACTGCTCTGGAGTTTGGTCGTCAGGAACTGCATACATCACTTTCGAAGATGTTAAAGTTCCAGTAGAGAATTTGATCGGAGAGGCGGGACACGGATTTAAATATATCATGCAGAATTTCAATCATGAACGTTGGGGATTCGTCGTACAAGCAAATCGTTTCGCACGTGTATGCGTTGAAGAATCATTCAAGTATGCGCACAAACGCAAAACATTTGGAAAACGACTCATCGATCACCCAGTTATTCGTTTCAAGCTCGCACAAATGACAAGACAAGTAGAAGCCACTCACGCATGGTTGGAAAATGTAACTTTCCAAATGAACACAATGGACAAAGCGCAACAAACAAACTATTTGGCTGGTCCTATCGCGTTAATGAAAGCGCAAGCAACATTAGGATTCGAAAACTGTGCAAGAGAAGCAGCACAAATCTTTGGTGGTTTGAGTTACACACGAGGTGGCCAAGGTGAAAAAGTAGAACGTTTATATCGTGAAGTTCGTGCTTATGCGATCCCAGGAGGTTCCGAAGAAATCATGTTGGATCTAAGTATGAGACAAGCACAACGTTTGAGTAAACTTTAACAATAACTCATTTTTAATAAATTACCTTTG
>JAESGV010000265.1_pt1 | contig 24692 bp, 20 predicted proteins | sample 9269781 | NCBI WGS metagenome assembly JAESGV01 (sample SAMN15741586, study PRJNA653496) | algae metagenome | isolation source: Tildeniella torsiva UHER 1998/13D and co-occurring heterotrophs from... | place: Slovakia: Slovak Paradise National Park, Hrabusice, Kosice Region | collected 2000-01-01
TTTCACCACTAACCGATCCTGTGGCACATACGACATGCAAAAATTCGTTTTGTCGTGCTTGTATTATGAAAGCAAATTATACATGCCCAGTGTGCAGAACTGGAACTCAACAAGATTTTATGGATGTCAACGTGCGCATGGTATTGAATTTTCTAGCTCGTATTCCAGTTAAATGTACAAACTGTGACAAAGAAATGCAACGCGGCGATTTTAATTCTCATGACTGTCCTGTGCCATGCCCAAACGGATGTAAAGACATTATATTGCACAGAAAGCTACAAGAACACGACAAAGTATGTAAGAATGTTATCGTACCATGTACAGCCGCAGAGCTTGGATGCGCGCTAGTCGTTCTTCGTAGTGAACTTGAAGAACACGTACAATATTGCAAATATGAACAATCTCGTGCGATAGTAGATGCGATAAAACAAAAACACGAGGAAGAGCTAGAACAAGTTCACAGACAATACCAAAAAACAATTCAAGATTTGGAACGCGATTTGAAAATTCTTAATGATAGACTTCTTCTCCAACAAATAGATAAAAATGAACAAAAGACTCCAAAAACGATTGATCCTGAAACAGGAGCGACTCCAGTTGATGTTAAACTAAAATATGTAGTGGCAGCATACGACGATGAGGTTGGAATTTGGGACATAGAAACAGGTACAAGAATCAAAGCGCTAAACGGACACAAGCAAAACATCTATTCCGCAATACAACTCGTAGATGGTAGAATCGCATTTGGTGGACTTGCAAAAGTTGTTTGTATTTGGACACCAGGAAGTGGAAGTGCACAAGTGATAGAGCTTGAAGGACATAAAGACACTGTGATGTGTATTGTTCAACAAAAGAATGGAACTATCGCTAGTGCAAGCATTGACAAAACTCTACGAGTTTGGGATGTTGAAACTCGCAAGTGTTTGCAAACGATTGTACATAATAGTAGTGTGTACTGTGTGGTACAACTAAAGGATAGTCGTTTGATCACTGGTAGCAAGGCAACAATTCACTTGTGGGGAAGTACAAATGTAACGTTTAATGGCCACACAGACGTTGTAAGATCGATTATTCAAACGAAAGATGATACAATAGTAAGTGCAAGTAACGATAAAACTGTACGTATGTGGGATTTGCAAGGAACATGCTTGAGGGTTCTAACAAGTCACAGTACTGGAGTTTTGTCTATTGTAGAGCTCTCTAGTGGGCGTTTTGCGACAAGTAGCAAGAGAATGATACATATTTGGGATTATAGAGATGGTGAAAAGCACATAAGATCGTTACCAAGACACAACTCTGATATAAATGCTATCATCGAGTTGAATGAAGGAGAGCTCGTGAGTGGAAGCGATAGAGAGATACGAGTATGGAATGTTGAAAGAGGTGAGCGTATAGCACATACACAATGTACGGGAAATGTGAGATCACTCGCTCCAGCCAAGTACTTCAGTGTTTAGTAAATATTAGTTGTAACATTGGTCAACTACGCTTCAAACTTTCGAAAAATATGTTCAAGAAGCCAGCAGCCCAAGATAAAAACCTACAGAAGGTTTATGAGGCCACTGTCATAGACGCGACGATGACGTGTCCTTACTGTGGAAGCCAAAATATTATAGAGGGTAAAGACGACAAATATTTACTAACCAATAGACCACGCACAAGGAAGTTTAATTTGCACAGATTGCGCTACAGTAGTGCAAGACCACATCATTGATTTGGATTTGGAAACCAGAAAATTCCAAGACGACGAAACCGATAATTCACGTGTTGGTGCCACTGTGGATCCACTTTTAGATGGTATCGACCATTTGACAACTGTAGTGAGTGCAGCACCTGGTTCAAAAGGTACTGATATTGCTCGTGCGCATTTAAAAAATACACTCAATTCCGCGGACAACGCATTAAAAGATGCTTTTCGACGTGTCGATCAAATGGCAGAAAAAATCGATTTACCAGAGAAATATCGTGGCCGCGCAAAAGAGATATACAAACAACTTTATGATGCCAAAGCGTTAAAAGGAAAAGATCAAGATACGATGACTGCTGCGTGTTTGTATGTTGGATGTCGTTTAGAAGGTGTCGCGCGTACCATAAAAGAGTTTGCAGCCATTTCACAAAAGAACAAAACCGATATTGGCAAGTATTTAAAGATTATACAAAAGAAGTTGAAACTAAGTATGGATACAGTTAGTGCAAAAGATTACATGACACGGTTTTGTTCACATTTACAACTACCTACATTTGTGGAAACAGGAGCAGCAGAAGTTGCAAAAAGAGCGACAGAGCAAGGAATTGTTGCAGGAAAATCTCCAGATACAGTTGCTGCTGCGGCAATCTTTATGGTATGTACATTAAGTGATCACAAAAAGACTATGAAAGAAATTTCAGAAGTAACAGGTGTTACAGAAACAACAGTGAGGAATTGCCTGAAAGATTTGGAAGTTTACCGAACAACGTTACTACCAAAACGCTTCCTTGATTATGGAGCATAAATTGCAACCATTTAACATCTGCAATTTACTTATATTTTGCGTGTAGATACAGAAGATGTTCATGTTTTACAAGATTTACTTTACCATGGTTCATGAACCAATTTTATGCTCAAGAACTCATCTATATGTTGTGCAACGGGAATAGGCACTTCTTGATGCGTATCTTTGTTTAAGCGAACTGGGAATGGGCCACAGTAGTGGTAGTGACTCCATCTCAAATATAAATGAAGGAAAATATTCTCGTTAGAGTGAACTTTAAGAATCCAGAACTTTTGATCAGTTGTAGGCTGGTGTAAAGATTCTGCCGATAGTCGTAAGCTTAGCGTTATTGTTGCACTTCCGATGCGCGACGTTTTTTGACCCAAATTGTAGTCAGAGAAATCGACCTCGTTACTCCGTGCGAGAGCATCATCGACAATGTATGGCACGGTGTGTGGCATCGTTCTGAAGTTTGAATTTCTTTAGCGAAAGCGGAAAATCTATCCCCTTTTAGAATACCCAGCCGCTTTCTCCATAACGCGAAGCTACTCAAGAAGTTTAAAGAATCTGAGATATCTGTAATCGAGCACCTGATCAAGTGTATCGATATGAATGCTTTTGCTGCGATTCTTATCCAAGACGCAGTATTTTATAACTTAGCTTTGTTTATTCTTCAATAAAACACAAAAATTTACATTTTTTAAATTGGTACTGATTGATCTTCTGTCCAGTGTTAATATCACAAACGATTAGCTTGTCCCTCTCATGATACGATTTAGCTTCTAGAGAAACTATTGCATCTTTGTCTATTTGTAACATGACGTGTAAATCGACACTTTCAGGTAATGTACATTTCAACTTGTCGTTTTCGCACACGTACACGCTACGAATAGTGTTACTCGAATACAGAGGGTAGATGATCTCTTCTGTGACTATTTTTCCATCTGATAGTTTTAATGTCGAAATATCTTTTCCTGTTGCACCTCGCACACAAATCATCGCTCTTTTAGTTGAAAATAGTATTAAAACGTGCAATTTGAAATTATTTTCTATGGATGGGACAATTGGGAACTTTTCACAGACTTCTTCAACGGAGTATTTTTGGGCAACATCCTGTGCTTTCTCATCTAGTACTATTATACATGGATCTAGTTCTTCTGTGCTCATTGCAATTCTTCCGTCATCTAATTCGAATGCGAATGGGTAGTTGAGCCAATGTTGTATGGTAGATCCTGTTTTTCTGTTCAATATTATTAATTTACGGGAGCAACCAATTAGTACGTTTTGTCCATCGCTAAGTTCTGTTATGTTTATGACACTGGAATCTACGTAGATTTTGTAGTACACGGATCCAGTAACGAAATTTAACTCTTGTATGTAACTCTCTGTAAACGACGAGAATACTAGTAAAATATTTCCATTTTTTAATTGTGTGGCTGAATGATGAGATTCTTTACGTAATAGCGTGTATTCTTGCGTATGCACGTCATGGATATATATTTCATCTGCTTTCGAAACTAGTACTTTTCCTCGCCACCGTTTTTTCTGTTTTACAAATGAGATACGAAGCCACAGCAATAAATCTTCTTCTGGTATAGAATAATTTTGAGTATGAAACAAAAAGGAAACCAATGCGTCTGATCTTTGCTGCGAATTTAATTGATTGCTGTTACATTGCGCTTGCGAGTTCTCTGCACGCATCGTTCCGCGAAGAGTTGAGAACAAATATGTTTACACAACAACTTGACACGTTCTACAAGGCAAATGATGCAAAGAACGTTCTACAAACATGTGAAACCTCTGCACAAGTTATCGTAGATTCGATAGTGCCAACACAACAAATTATCAACACAATACAGAAATGGTGCTCAAACGAAATAATACTAAGCGTAAATTGTGGTACAGGACTATTAGAATGGATCCTAAACGAATCTTTACCACAAATAACAGTTTATGGAACAGGAAAATCAAACAAATATATCACTCCAACTCAATTTATCATGAAAAAAGATACCTGTACGCATATTCCAAATATAACAACTCTTCTATTTTACTACTGTAATAACACACTTATATTGGAAGAGTACATGCTTACATATCCCAGTGTAAACACAATAATCATTATTGGAACCAATGACGAGAACACCACTCCAAATGTTAATGCTCTATGCTCTAACAAAGACTGGGCACGTGTAGAAAAAATACCAGTAACAGGCATACACGAGAACTCAGCACTAGTCATCTACAAACGAGTAAAAGCAAAACGTGTACTCATCATAGGCGCAGAGTCCACTGGAAAATCTACACTCACAGAAAATCTCGCAAAACTATTCCGAGATTTAAGCTATTCCGCAATAGGAATCCAAGAATGGGCACGAGAGTGGATCGACAACGAACTCGATGGCGATATGGATCACCTCGCAGGAGAACATATTACATTATTTGGAACTACACAAATGGACCTCGTCAACACTGCAGCAACGGGAGAATACGATATCATCTTTTCCGATACAGATGCCATCGTGTCTGGAATATTCCAAAAAATTTATTTTGATTATGTTGATCCCGTGCTAGAGGAAACAATAAAGAATGAAATGTGGGATTTGGTGTTGTTGACGCACGTGGATGTACAGTGGGTCGACGATGGTCAGAGAAATTTGTCGCACAGGAGAGAAGAAATTCATAAAACTTTTGAAGATCGATTAAAAGAACTGAAAATAGAGTACGTTGACGTAAAAGGTACTTGGGAAGAGAGATTGAAAACAGCTACGAACAATTGTCTGAAGCTAATGTGAATAAGAGTTTTATAAAAGTTTAGAAAAATAAAAAGTGAATAAGGTCATTTTACAGTCCGTACGCTTTGATGTAGGTAGTACCATTTCCATTCTCTCTGTATCCATGACCAGTGATCACCATTCCTGCTGTCACCGTAGGACCAGAAGACTTGAGATTTGAACCAACAGTAGTACTCCACAATGTAGCTCCATTAGCTGTTGACAGAGCATACATCTTACCATCATAAGCACTAACAAACAACAATCCGCTTGTCGTTACCGTGACTGGAGCACCAACATTCCAAGTACCAGGGTTACAGCGTTCCCATACAAAAGCACCAGTATTCTTGTTCAACGCTACCCAGTGTCCAGTATTGCATACCTGTCCATTGCGCATTTTATAGTTCAAACCACCATCAGAAACAGCAATATACACATTGTTCGCGTCTACTGCAGAACCAAACGACAATGAGTTCGCGTTAACATTTGTAGACCATAGCAGAGATCCTGGGTAAGCTCTGTTGAAACACCAAACAGTACCACTCTTTTGAACAGCAATAAGACCATCGTATCTAACTCCATTGCGAACAATAGATGTCAAGAGTACACCTTGACCAAAATCAATATCTTTAGCATACCCGTTTCCAACACAATTGCTTGTACATTGCAAGTTGAATACATCAGGTCCTGAAACACGTTTTGCCCAAACTACGGCACCTGTGCTCATATCTAGACTCAAGATACTATTCACGTAATTGTTTGCAGCAATACATTGTGTCTTGTTAGATGGACTTGCAGCGTTGATACAATTCTTCACAGATTGTGGTACTTGGTAGTTGTTGCCAGTCGCCACGAACACTCTATTACGACCATAGTCCAAAGCAGGACTACTACCCCAGAACGCATTCCCACTATAACCTGTAATATTAGCTAATACCTGTTTCTCACATACCACCTACTTGACCACCATTATTCGGTAGTGAACGCATGCTCCATGCTAATGCACCAGTAGAAAGTTGAAGTTTATAGAATCCTCCCATAAATGTACAACACTGGTAACCAGGTATTACTTTACTTTGATATTCTTCGTTACTTGATGTTCCAATGTAAATAAATCCAGTTTTGGAAATCTAATGCGTTAGTTTGTACAATAAACTTACCGTTGGTGATTGTGTGAAGCGACAATAAGGATGAGGGTCTAATGTTTTGGACCATTTTTTTGCACCAGTATTAGCATCGACAGCGATAAGTTGGCAGCCTTGTTGATCGCCGATAACGATTATACCGTTGAAGTAAGCTGCTGTTGTTCGCGAAGATGATCCATATTTACCAGTATACGAAATCAAATCTTTTTTCCATAATCTCGCACCGGTAGTTCGTATAATAGCATGTAGTTCGCCTGCAGTCGTTGCTATGTAAACGATATCGCGACCGTTAACGGTCGCCACTATTATCGAAGCCATTGCTGGACCCTTGACTGGATACGACCACTTCAATTTGAGACCATTTACGTTTGATCTCGTTAGTATTGTATCAAACGATTGCCGGTTATTAGCAACAGAATAGCCAAAGCTGGGAGCATCTGATATCGCAAATACAGAGAGTGAAAAGACAGCGACTATGATTAAGATGATTCGCATCGTTGGCTAGATAAAAATAATTAGCTAACTAGAGTTGCGGGATAAATACGCCAATGAGTGTCGCGGTTTTGATCTTTTAGGCCTACTGTATGTTTTTGTTGGACTTTTCATCTATTTCTTGTGTTACCTACCCACTTTACTAAACAATCATCATGTCAAAGCAGTACTCGTGTTTCTACTGCTCCACAAGCCTCGTTCCACAAAACGAACCTGATTATTTTACACCGTTTGCTGGATGTAAAGATTGCAGAGAATTATACTGCTTGAGATGCATAAGTATTGACCAATACACCAAAAACGCAACAGTAGTCAAAAACTGTACCATTTGCGATGAAGATAAACCTCTCAAAATATTTTTAAATGTAAGAGAACGGGTTAAAAAATGCGAACGTTGCACAGCATGGTTTGACGAACAAAATCCACGTGGCTGTAAGAAACATACGGGGCAACACGAAATGCCACTTGATTCAGACGGACAGCCAGTTTATGGCTACGCGACGTGGTTAGATTATGGTAATGGTGAAACTATGGTTCTTCCATACTATTATCCTGGCAGATACACATGCTGTGGACACATATGTAAACACACACTACCTATGTGCGAAGATGTGAGCAATTCTGGTTTGCCTGCACAACCTATTAAAATAGATTACGCTGAAGTGGGTTGCGTACCAGCGGACCACACAACTGAGAAGCAAGAAAATTCACGTGGTGCTATTGGTGGCAGTTTCTACACGAAAGAAACAAATGATGATTGGAAAGATTTTGCGGCTTGGAACATAGGAAAGCCTGAAACGTATCCTTGTGGAGAAAGCTGCCCTTTTGAAGTCAAAGACAAGTTTGCCTGGATGCCGGTGCAACTGGAGTAAAATGCCTCTTTTTCCTGTTTCTCCTGTTTTTTGTCAACTGTGGCTTCAAAACGCCACAAAACAGTATGACTTCAGATGAAGAGAGAACCTCTCTCATCCACCATGAACCAGTGCGACTGCCGTGGTACAAGCATTTTGAAAAACCAATAGCATTCGTATTCGCAATCGTCTCTCATTTAGGACTAGGACTCTCACCTGTATTTTCTAGATATTTACAGAGGCTGGAACACCCTATACCGCCTATGTCAATCCTCATCACAACATATCTAGCTGTAACATTAGTATATTTACCAAAAATCGCATTCAAAGTAACAAAACACTGCATGCAATATTTTAGCGAGAATCCACTGACGAAAGAGCATGCAAGACATCTGTTTTCATTATTTTGGAAAGATTTTATGCTGAATTGGCGGATATGGGGATTTGTAGTTGCACTGGTCATCCGTTGTGCGACAGCAGAGTATGCAGCATACTTTACAAGTGCAGTCTATGTAATCCTAATAGGGTTGCTGTCACCCTTTATCATTGTACTCATCATATCGATCATTATGCGCAATACCCGTGAAGGCAAGATCAATAAGATAACATGGAAATCATTCGCAGCGCTACTTGCAACAATTATTGGTAGTGTCATTATTATTCTTGGTGGAATTACAAACACGCACTCTGATCTAGAAGCAAACTGGTACGACTTTGTGTTCAAGTGGGAAGTTCAGTGGAATGAGTTAGGTCACACATTCACCAAGGATGACGCCATAGGAGTAACATTAGCGTTCTTGTCGGCTGTATTTCTGTCTATTTACATTGTACTAGTACGAGAGTTGAAAACAGCTTGCGCCAAGACATCTATTGCTTGGATGGTTAGTGGTGATGGTATGCTCATGTTTCAGTATCTATCTATCATGATTCCCTTTTTAATACCAAGTTTGGCGTTTGAGAGTTGGAAACCATACTTGATGTTAGACTGGAAAGACTGGTTAGTATTTGTTGCATATGCGCTTATTGTGATTTGGATGTCACAACTTACTAGTCTTGTAGCTATTCAGGTATTGGGTGCTACGCTTGTTGGAGCAGCATTGCCACTACGAATCGTTAGTGCGATCATATGTAGTGCCGTTCTTTTACATGAGAACTTGACCAGTGGTTGGCAAGTGATTGGATCAGTGATTGTTGTGCTTTCAGTGGCCATGTTTTTGTACTTGGGACATGTGCAACAGAAAAAAGCAGCAGAAGAGGAAAAACTAAAAATTGAAACACCACAATCACCAATAGAAGAAGTAGTGATTATTAGCACAACAAAAAACGAAACAATAAATTAATTTATCCTAGTGTCCATTGCCTGTTTTACATTTTATCATCTCCATTATGTAAAAGATACACTTTGAACTCTTTGCTATCGTAGAATCGTGAATAGGTATCCAATAGATTCTGATGGAGTTCGACCATGACATCTTCGAAAAGATTTTCAGGTATTTTTGCTTGGTCCAATTCTTTCAACTTTTTGCGGAAAGTATCTAGTACGTCTTTTGGAAAATTGACTTGTAGGGATGACTTTTCATCCAAATAGGTGTTAGAGATGTAATTAATGAATTTGATCTTGTTCTTTTCTGCACAAGTCTTGTATTTTGCGATATCATAGTACAAGAGAACGTTCTCCACGCTAAATTCTTTCACTGTAAACTGCTTGAACAATGTGGCAATCCTCTTGTCGGAAGATGCTAGTATTTGAGTTATAGTTTCTTCAGATCGATTGTATATAGCCAAATCGACCATACCGTCCTCAACAGTCGCTCTGTCGCGATTCTTGGAGCGAACATACCAAATAATTGTGAAGATTAAAGGTATGCCTGGCATGGCAAACAAACCACCGAAATGACTCGCCAAAATCTGACCTAGTAGGTGCAGTAAATTCCCAAGTGGTAGTGTCTCTGGTTTCGATGCCAATATAACGAATACTATCTCTATGCACGCTTGTATCGTACACGCAAACACTATGGAATACAATTCCAAACGAAATAGTAGTGGATCATCTTCAAAGAATACGTCGTCAAGCCATCTTTTTGTGCAGGAGCCGAGGCGCACTAATCCATTGACAATAAAATCTCCGACAGCAATAATGAGCAGTCCCAAGTACATGATAAAGAGAATGACGAGTTCTGTTGCATAGTTGAAGCCATCCAAGTAGCATATTCCCTTGTACAAAACGACATGTACAATATGCACCGCAAAGGCGACGGCTAACGTGAGGACTATCCAAAGCGCGAATGATCTTTTTGTCATGAGGAACTGTAATAGTTTGAAGTATTTCGTTCCTGGTCCTCCAATGTCTGCTCTTGTTTCCATTGTCGCTTCTGCGTCTGCCTTCTTCAATCGTCGTGCTGTGAGTTCGCCTGAATCATTTTCTGTGTAAGTTTGTAATTCTGTTGTTGTTGCAAAACTGAACTCATCCATATTTTCGTGAGCTTTTCGCTCTTTTCTTCGAGCGATCATTCCAAGCACGATCCATCTCACAAAATTAAGTCCTATCACCATAACGATAGCAATAATGAGTGGTGTTAAAACCCACACTTGTAAGAAGCAGAGTACTTGTGCTCCAATGAATCCATTTTCTTTCGAAAAATAAGCCGGAGGTACCAGGTAACAAACATTTATGCTCTGTTCGAATAGTTTACAGAGCATGTAAGCTATGGGAAACCATGAACGTGACTTGAGTGGCTGGTGGTTGCGAAACACAATACAGAGCACTAGTATCACGATTTGGAAGGTTATCGTGAGTCCACGAAGAGACTCTCCAAGCACGAACGTTGCAAACTCGAATTCTGTGAGTGTAGTGTTCGTTGTGTTCATGTTTGCTGTGTATTTAACCGGTTACTCGCGGCTTGCATTTGTTGTCATCTGTAAGAAGCAACGTAGGATTAACTAGAGCCCATAATCCGTATCTTTTTAGAGAAATTGTGTTGCGTTTTTGATTTTGTGTTCCGCGCTAGATGCTATTGGAAACATCACTCAAATTACAATCCACTTTTATGAAATAATACAGACGTGTTACCTGCTTGTGGTACCTTTGGTTGATGCATCATGATGTGCGTTAGAGCTCTTCATAAACTCAGTTATGACTAAAGTTGTTATGTCTTGTCCTCTCCGGTTAGCAGATACTGTTTGAACTCTTTGCTATCGTAAAATCTTGAGTATGTATCTAGTAAATTCTGATGTAATTCCACCATTACGTCTTCCCACAAATTTTCGGGTACCGATTTTGTTGATTCCACTTGTTTCAGTTTCTTCTTCAAATTCTCCAAAACATCTTTTGGTAAATTGACCTGTAATGCTGCCTTGTCCTCCAAGTACGTAGAAAAGATATATTCAAAAAATTTGATCTTGTTATTTTCGGATACCTTCTTGTACTTGGCAATTTCGTAGTACAAGAGCACGTTCTCTACACTAAACTCCTTGATAGTGAATTGCTTGAACATTGCAGCAATCTTTTTGTTCGATGATGATAGTATTTGCGTAATTGTCTCCTCTGAACGGTTGTATATTGCCAAGTCGACTATGCCATCTTCCACAATTGCTTTGTCACGATTCTTAGAACGTATGTACCATAAAATTGTGAAGAACAGCGGTATTCCCGGAGAAGCGAACAATCCCAACCATTGACCCGTTGCTATTTGTCCGATTACGTGAAGCAAATTAGCGAGTGGCACGAGTGACGGTGAATTAAGCATGGCAACATAAACTGCCTCAACGACAGATTGAGTTGTACAAATTATCAGTACAAACAGTAATTCCAATCGAAATAGCAGAGGATCATCCTCAAAGTACACATTCTCTAGCCATCTCTTTGTACAGGAAAATTTGAGGCGAATCAAACCACTGGCGATAAAGTCAACAATGGCAATGAAAAGTGTAGTAAGGTACAGCAACAAAACTATAACCAACTCAACGGCATAGTTCCATCCTTTCAAATTGTCATAGCACACACCACTATTAACGACCAAGTTCGCAATGCCCACTAGAAGCAAGCCAATTAGCATCAGAGATATCCACAACACGTAAGACTTTTTTGTGAGAAGAAACTGTAGGAGTTTGTAGTACTGCGTGCCAGGTCCTCCAATATCTGCTGATGTTGTAGCATCGACCGATTCTGCTTTTTTCAATCGCCGCTCGGTCATCTCTCCACTAGTGTTTTGGGTATGGTGTGACAGAGGGTCCGTTGTTGTTTCAAAAGAGTATGCGTCCATGTTTTCGTGAGCTTTTCTTTCTTTTCTTCGCGTGAGCATACCCAATAAGATCCATCGAACAAAATTGAATAGCAAAACCATCATAATGGAGATGATAAGAGGAGTCATAACCCATACTTGCAAGAAGCAAATAACTTGTGCTCCAACATATGCGTCTGAATGGTACTGCCGAGGCACTGTAGCGGCTATAGAGACACCTTGTTCTACTAGCTTACAAATAATATGTAGAACAGGGTAAAAAGTTCGCGATTTTAACGGCTGATGGTTGCGAAACACAACACAAAGAACGAGAAACACTAGCTGAGTCAAAAACGCAGTACCACGAAGCGACTCGCCCACTACAAATGCTGCAAACTCTAGCTGTGTGAGCGTGCTGTTGCTTGTGTTGTTCATGTTTGCAGAGTTTAAGCGAGGGGTTCGTTGAAAGTGAGATAACAGCGTTGGCCAACTTCTGGCCTTCACCTATCAATTTTATTTTTATAGGCGCGTGAACAGGAAAAGAGATAACAGCGTCTTACGAAAATTAGTAGTGTTTTACCGGACTTTACAGGGAGTATGAAACCGTGTATTTGGCTTTTTTTCAACAAGACTGCGTGTATGACGTTACAATGTGAATCGGCTAGAATGAATGCCAAATGGGCGTTTCAAAGTATCGAAGTTGTGTATTTCGCAAAATTCCATGCTCATTGGCTTGTATAAATCTAAATCAAATGACAAGCTGAACGGTTGGTGTGCCCTTGCAAGTATATTTCAACTTGAATTACAAGTTGAATAATCGGCGTACGGTTCATCGGTCAGTATTAATAACCCAGTATATGAGAGAATACGAACTTCGAAATAATCTATGCGTTTAATAAGAGTTGGTCTCGAACTGCATTGTTAGACTGATGTTGTGAGATTTTTCGTAACTGCTCGGTTTACCTTTCAAACATGTCAAACCAAGCTCATGACCAGAGTAGATAGTGCGACTGCTTAGTTCGTAACATATAAATCAAATCGAGTTGAGCGCGAAACACGCGAAAATATGCTCACGGCGATCATAATCAGCTGTATTGTTGCTCTGGTACATTCAACAGGAAGTTATAAATGTTTATCAGGACAGTCTGTTACAGATAGTACGTTTGATGCGAATAAGTAGTAACCAATAGTTGCGCAACCTGTACCAACACAATACATCCTCTCATCTACCGCAAGCCCTTATAGCAACATTAATGCATACGATTTCGCATACAATAATGCTCTTTCTGGTATAGCTTTTGCTGGTGATGCTATAGAATCCGGATCGTTAACAGGAATAACAACAGAGACTGTATTTTACCTGTAAGCATCAATAGACAATGCTAACAATTGTAGAGGCAACTCTGGAACCGTGCTTTCTTCTGGTGCTACTAATTTAGTACCCATGTCGTATAGATCGTCTTGGAGTTCATTTACCTATGATAATTATGATTCATCGTTTTCTATTTTATCTTCATCATTTGTAGCCGTTGTCTCTGAGGGCGATTACGTTTGGTGGGCTGTGAATTTTATCAGTATGTTCATGTTAAATACTACTCACCATAGATTCGGTAACGTCTAAACAAAACGCAATGGTTGTTAGATTTAGCGCTTCTAACAATGGTGGCTTCTTTCAAGTTTCCTCTCAAGGTACCATGTTAATGCGAACGTTGCCACAAACAAGTAAGAAACAATTGAATGATTTGGCTCTATGCGGACAATTTTTGTACGCGATTGGAACAGATTACTCGGCATCGTATCAAACAGCGTTTGTGTTTGCTATGATAGCGTATCCAAATTCACCAGCGTACGCGTATGCCCAAAACACAACAACGTTCACCTGGAGCGAACCAAATGCTGACATTTCTGGGTTACGTATAACATGTGATCCAAATTCTATGAATGTACTCGTTGCTGGTAACGTAGGAACTAGAAACATTTACCTACGATCGATTGATCCTGTTTCTGGTAAAACAATTCTAGAAAAAAGGTTATACGATGCTTCAATTGATGGAATGGTGACTGAAGGTAACATTACTGCCATTTTGGGTACATGGTACTCATCACTGTATTCGTTACCTGATGGTAAAAGCGGATCATCATTCGCGGCCGTTTTTCCAACTAATTTGTTTCCCATTGCTCCAACGTGGGTCAACTATGTACAACCAGGAGTATTCCAACCAGGAAAAGTTGGTCAATCGATCACTACAGATGGTTTTGGCAATGTACTCATCGCTGGTGTAAACTCTACAACGACATCGCCTACTATTTACCGCATGTCAATCTCTACAGGTGCCGTTAACAATGCATTCTCGTTTAATTTTCCTGGTGCGAGCAACTGTCCACATCTTCAAGCAACAGGAGATGGATTTATGACGCTATGCAATTATAACAATGGAGGTGATCCCAAGTTCTTCCAATACTCGCCATGTACAGACTGTCCACTAGGTTCATACTCTGATGGCACCAAAGCGTGTCAAAAATGTCCTACTGGTACTTATAGTCCCACTCCCAGATCAGATTCTATAGCGTACTGCTTTACGTGCAATCTAGGTACCTATCAGCCAAAAGAAGGAGCAGCAAGTGATACCGAATGTTTACCATGTCCTGCAGGAACCTACTCTGATTCATTTGGAATAGCAAATGAAACGCAGTGCATACCATGTCCTGCAGGAACATTTTCCAGTCAAGCAGGCGCTATGGGCTTATATGACTGCTCCATGTGCACAGGTATCACTTACGCTCCTAAACCTGGTTCAACATCATGTACACCATGTCCTCCACGCACAGTACCACGGTATGGAGATCCAGCAGTATGTGAAGCATGTCCAGAGTCTATGTACGTAGATACAGTATCACAAAGTTGTCAATCGTGTCCATTTGGAAAGTTTTGTGGTGTTGGTTCCAATAATAACAACGCAATGCTTACAACGTTTATAGATCGTGCTCCCAAGTCAGTAACGAAACTGTTCTTTAGCGACATACGAGATGTTGCTTCTGACAGTAAAGTGACGATACTTACAGGAACAGCTATAGGAGCAGCAATTGCAGTTGGAGTAGTTCTCACAGCAATAGCACTGGTGATCTTTGCTGTAACAGCACCATGCATAAAAACAGGTGCACCATCCAAGATTGATTTCTTTTTTGGAGAAAAACATGATACACCAGATAACTCACCACTAATTAGTAAGAAAACATCACTAGGAGGTTATGTATCAGTAATAACGATTATTGTAATCATAGTTGTCATCGCCATTCTAATTATTTTGTTCTTGTTAAAGAACAGTGTGTTTACTGAAACACAAACAACGGAAAAGATAGAGTATCCAACAGGATTGTACAAATTAGCTATCTCGTTCTATCATCAAGAGGTAGCTTGCACTGGAAACATTACTGTTACTGGTTTTGTCATAGGCGTCGTAGATAGTGGATTCACGCCGTTTTCTTCACTAGATGGTGGAAAAGCATGTTTAGCGTACTGGAAATGTGATTCTTGTACGATGACAGGAGCAGAAGTACGATTCACAGCAACACTTGTAAACCCAGGAGTTAGCTCTGTTGCATTCAATTATTCAGCATCTGTGCCATACTACTCTGGATCACAATATGAAATTACAAGTGCACCATTCTTTGCTCCTATTGGAACAACATTTAGAGGAAAGACACCTTCAGCAGTGTTCATAACTGCAACTCCAACAAAGTTTGTGACGTTGTCCAACCCTATTATCACTTCTCTCTCACAACGAGAACAACACGTTTTGAAGTTGATCCACGTTGGATACAATGCGGGTTCTTACGTTCAAAATAGTGAGTATAACGAAGCTCCTGATGTTCTCACTGCGAGTATTGTTGTCTCAACTAGTGCAATTACATCTACTATAGTAGAGTCACAACAAACACCAATACAAACGCTACTTATCAATTTGATCAATTATGCAGGGTTAGTAATTAGTATCTTTGCTATGGGATTCCCATACGCGGAAGGTGTAATGGACAAAGTTAAAGATAAACTGAGTGGGAAGAAGCGAGTGCCTGTTCTTCCTGCCTCTCCAGTCACACCTTACTCTGAAGAGTTACGAGACTCCTACCTTCCACCGATGACTGTCGAGTCCATTGATTCAAATACAATAGCATATGCAACGCAAGATGAGCAGTTTGCGAATGCACCGAAACCACAAATAGGAAGCAGCCCACCTAGTACCGTCTGACTATAAACATTTTATTCTTAATTCTTGTATTCATGTTGTAAGATGGACTACAAACAATGATACGCTTCATTTTTCCTAACGAAGCAGTGACAAAAACATTCACAGAATTATATCTTAGTACGCTATTACGAGACAAACTTTCAAACGTAAAAAGAAGACTACTTGCGACGAGGGAATCTAGAAGAATAAACGAAGAGTGTATAAATCTGTACGATCTTGGAAAATCCACGATAGTACATTCGTTACTAATACAGGCGAACTCAATCAAACTTTTAAACGAAACACAACTCGTGATATTCAAGAAAAACTCGTTATGCTTATTCGATACAAGAGCGAACTATTTTATAGTGAGCAGTGCATACTGCGCCATAACAACATTACGCGGGATAGAACTACGTATTGCTGGAGATATAGTCATATGTTTTCCGACAATAGGCAGTCAGTTTTGTACTTGGAACACTAGATCAAATGAATTAAAATATGCAGAACATCACGGTCTAATAGCAGTAGAGTTGCTCGATGAGAATAGGATAATATCGAGTGGATCTCGCGCTGATGTCAAGATTTGGAACTTACAAACCCTTGATCTACTAGAAACCTGTTTTATCAGAGTTGGTCATAGTGATGTAACTGCTGTGGCAGTTATAAGTCCTACAAGTATCGTTTTTGCCTGTATGGGACTACATTTTGTAAATTTAGAACGACCTAACGATCTTCCACGGACTGTTGATGTAATTGATGTTACGCAGCTATTTTGTGTTCGAAAAATGATCAAAATTGACGACTCTAGATTGCTGGTGCTGCATAACGACCCAGATGCCTACCCATCTTCCTATGAAGTTTGTACTTTGGCGATTTGGAACATGGACAAGGGACTCTCGAGACGAACATTTTCGAGAGAATCTATACAACTCGTTATAATGTCCCAGATTTTGTAGTGAAAGACAAGACACTCTATTATCTGCTTGATGGAAAAATAATTGAATTTGATTTATTCAAGAACAGTATTGTCTCGGAACTAACGTGGAAAAATATAAAGGAATTAACTATTTGGTGAATAAATAGACTTACCTTAGTTTGTGAGTAAGCAAGGACATAACAAGTTTATCGCTAGATAGCGAATCGTTGAAGAGAACAAACCATCACTAACGCTGCAGCATCTAGCCTTACCGGTACGTGAAACTACGTATCGTACAGGTTTTTGACAATAGTTTATCGACTTGAGGCATTGGCGCACTAACTCGTCAAAAGTTTTCTCCTGTAAATAACAAAAAAGGAGCTGGGATAGAAAAAATTAGAAGTTGTGCTTAGTTGTCCTTGCAAAACCTATTGGAACACTAACCAAACAAATGTGTGATTCACGCAATATGAACGAGCTTCCATCAGTTGAACCAGAGCAGAACACATACTTTAAGCTCAAATTTGATGATGTTTCAAAAGTTTTTGATTTACCAATAGCACAAGCTGCTCTGAAACTTGGAGTTTCAGAGAGTCACTTAAAACGACAATGTAGAATACTCGGTATTGATCGTTGGCCACAAAGAAAACTACGCTCGCTGTTAGAGAGTATGAAACAGCTGGATCCAGAGAATACTATTCGAAGAAGGCACTTGCAAGATAAAATTGACGCTCTTTATCGTCAAGATACTTCTAAAGTCAAGGTTGTTGGAGTAAAGAAGCGTGGACGTCCACGAAAATACAACATTCAAAAAGTAGCTGAAACTTTTTGCACTAATGAACAAATGATCATGTCAGATGAAGATGTAGATTCTCAGTTCAGTTGCTCAAACGACTATAGTAACATAAGCGACTGCGAGTTGAATTCAAGCCCATTGGAATACAATCCAGAAATCTCGACCATGCTAAAACTAGATATAGTAGAATGTACTCGCCTAGCAAACTCATGCTGCTACAGCTGGGACCCACAAAGCTGTTCTTGGAATGCTGATGCGTTTGAAGCGACACCAGCTCCAATATTGTATGTAATAATGCTGTAAAGTTTTGACTGTTTGTAAAACACCTGTACAAAAGAGCATGGACGATGATACAGTTTATGTGGTTACTACTGGTAAAGCAACACACGAACCAATCACAACAGCGTATTTGTGCTCTCTACTACAACACACGTTACTACGCAGCAAGAAAAAACTATTAGCAACAATCGGAAACAGATACGCTATTAAACAACAGTACATCGAATTGTACGATCTAGGAGAATCACATATAGTACAGTCAATATTCACCAGCGCTCTCGTGATAAAATTTTTGAGCAAAACGACAGTAGTAATAGGCTCACAAAATACTTTAAAAATATGGGATCTGTACAACAATACTATGACGAAAGCAGTACCACATAACATCCAGTCATACTATCGTATACTCGTACTAGGTAATTATGTTATATGTAGTCCCACATCAGGCGATAATTTTTGCGTGTGGAATACAGTCACCGATGAGCTACATTTTCCAAAGCATACTGGCCTCGTAAGCGTTGGTGTGCTATATAACAATCGACTCGTCTCGTGCTCGAAATCATACAGTAGTTTGTGCGTGTGGGACATACACACCATGAAGTGCACAAGTACAGACTACTTTAACTTGAATACAATCTCTACAATGATCCCTTTCGATCACGAAACAGTCATTATAACAAGTAAAACCACATTGAACTTTTTCAATTGGGAACAAGGAACTGTCGTCAAGCGTATGGATACACAAGTTGACAGAAAATTTGAAAGTGTAGAGTCTATCGTAAAAATAGATTCGAACAGATTTGTCATTTTACAGAAAGAAGATATCTTGTATGGAGATAGTGATTACTACACGTTGGGCGTTTGGAACATGTCGAGAAACAAATGTGAGTGTGTTGTATACACAATGCATGAAACTACAGTGGACTATGCTCACTATGCTGTACGTGACAACATGTTATACTATGTCCACAAAAACTATGTTTGTGAACATGATTTGAGAACCCACAAACTCGTTAGAAAAATACCAGGAAAAGAGACATCAATAAGTAGTATGACAATTTGGTAAACTGTAGTACAATTTATTACCAACAAACGCCCACCACGTCCAAATCTGCTTGGATTCTGCAATGATGTCAACTAGCCCCTTTGAAAATTGGTTTGTTTGAAATTATCTTTTTACTCGATGTATCACCCATGTTTGTTGATCTTTTGCAATATTACACAGCTTTATCGGTAGTTTGAACACTGTGGGTATAGATTTTGTGGGTTCCCATCTCCATGGAAAATCGACCGTATATAAATATTCAAACTCTCGAATATTTCGTATAATCCGACCACTGTCTCGATCACACCGCTCGTGGAATGGCTCTTGTTCTGGTAACTCACCAAAAATCTCATCAAAAACTGTTCTATTCATAGACATAGAGAACTGTACATAGTCCTCATGATGAGGTGTTCCAGCAGAGTATAACAACGCCTCAAGTTCAGATAATTCATTGTACCACTTTTTCCTGCCTGGTGCATACTTTTCTTTCTCCGCATTGATCTTGTACTCTTTTTTCCAATCTTTATTACTTGCTTGTATAAAAGGATTCGTCGTTTCATTAATCCATCTTTGTTTGTAGTACTGAATATACTCTCTATAGTCCATATTCGCTAGTTTCATGCATAATCGACACCGTGAATGTATTAACGAGTAATCAGCTACTTTTTCAAATCGTTTATCAAATCCTCTTGTTTTCCATTTCAAATACTTTTCATACTCCTTTTCATTTTCATCCAAATAGATCAAGTATTTTGCCAGTGCTTCAGGATCAGTAAAATCTTTGGCGTCGATATATGATTGTGGATCAGGTACCAAGGAAGCGATATTTGGTGCTCCAAGTACAACAGGTACACTTCCTAGTGACAATGCTTGGTATAGTTTTTCTGTTGTATAGTCCCACTCTTCACTGTTCTCAAAGACAAGTGAGAACTTGGTATGTGGTACGACATCTCCTTTCTTTGCATCTCTTGCGTTGTTGAGACACTTTCCATAGTTGGTAACTGGAACGTACTGCATTAATGATTCTATAAACCATAACCTCTTTTTTGCTTCACAATTCGAGATGAACGACGCGATATACGGACGTTTTGTTTTCGGTTTCGTTGGTGCAAAAATGTTATACTCTGCGTAGCTAAAATAGATCATAGGTATGTCAGAATCTAAACGAAATGTCGATAACCAGTCCCATGGACTGTTCGTTGACTCTCGGACTGCTTGTAAAAAGGGATAATTCTTTTCTGATTCCATACTGGAAATAATTGACGTTTGAGAGGGGCATTTTCTATTGCTCTTTGATTGCATCATCATTCGTTGATTAGGTGGACCTAGAATGTCGAGTATGACACCATCTGCAGTGTTGAAAAATGAAGAATCTAGCGTGGAGATGCATCGAACGGGACATTCGCCCATTTCAACAGGAGCCCATCCATGAGTGTAATCATAAATGATAATTGGGTCTGTGGTGTAGTTTCTGTCAGTGTATGTTGGACATTCACTTCGTGGTGATATGATTGGATTGAAATTTGGTTTTGGTCCTCTTCGTGGTGGCTCAGTAACTATAGGTGGTAGTGTTTCGACCGTGATCGCGTGTGGTGATAAAATTTCGTGTGGTATCTCTGCAACTGATGGTAGTCGTATAAGAAACACAATCATTGATGCCATAGTAATTATAGATAGTGTAGTTAATGCGCATAGTCCTATTCGCGGTCTCAGACGCATGTTTGAGTTGCAAACAAACGTCAGTTGTCGTGGTTTTGTAATTTGAACAATCAATGCCGCAAACGTTGAACACACTTGAGGACCACTTTAAAGGCGTAACTATTGACCTTGCAGGAACTACATTTGCAACTCTGCAAGAATTCGAAGAGACATTCTTCGGTGAGAGCTAAAATCGATATCTAACGGATTAGATACGTTGAATACTCTACAATCAAATGGAACGAGAGCGGTATGGATACGAGTACCAATAGAAAACTCAGACTACATACCGGTACTTGTTAAGAATTTTTCTTTTGTTTTCCACCATGCAGACAGAACACATGTAAGAGTTTTTGATGATTAATTTATATCTAGTTAATGCTCACTAGATGGCTACCTGATGCAACAAAAGATCCAGATATGATTCCATTAGGCTGTCAGGTATGAGTTTCAAAGTGTTCTAAAATATAGCATTACGTTGGTATTGGTGCAGCAGTTGTTGATCCTATCGCACAAGAAATTCTACTTGTACAAGAAAAATTCAAATGGCTCGATAAGCACTCTAGCCATTGGAAAATTATAACAGGTTCATTAGACTCACCTGGTGAAAACGTATCAGATTGTGCAATTCGAGAAGTTTTCGAAGAAAGTGGGATCAAAACAGAGTTTAAAGCAGTTCTTGCTGTTCGTCATTTACACAATTTTCGATTTGGGAAATCAGATATTCATTTTTTATCGATATTGACGCCTACTACAAAAGAGATCAATTATGATCCAAATGAAATCGCGGAATGCAAATGGGTTCCGTTATCAGAATACTATGCTATGGAAGGTATGTCGTATTTCCAACAATTGTCCAGAGAAAGAGTAAAAGAGTACCTAGAAGACAATAAATCGTTGAAGATGAATGCTTCTGCAGGAAGTGAAAGAAATCCTGCTGTATTTTACCATGTATAAACAGTAAATTCAGTGTTTGTTCAACTTTCTTGTTAACTTCTGCTCTAGTTCTGCAATACTCGTAGTACAATGTGATAAAATCCCAACTCGTGGTTAGTACGTATGCAATTGACTCGATACACACTGTGAGTACCAGTAAGAAAAGCATGTGTACGAGTTTTGATGCGTAATGAGTAATCTCGCACAGGACCTGGCATTGACTTTCCAGCAGTTAACAAGTCATAAAAAGCAATATAGTAGATGATGGATTGTACCACTGCACCTTTGATGACAAGTCTTCCTGTAACTCCTAATTGTGTCGCAAACACTACACTCATGCATTTGGCAGAATGTTGGTCCAAGTGAATATCTTGTGCTCTTCTTGCATCGGCTGTGAGCAGAATGATACGAATGTAACGAAACGCGAGTGGAGTTTTTGGGTCATCTTGTGAGACATCCAAATAGGCTGGTGTTTGCGCACGTGACGTGTGAACGTCGTATAAAATCTTTACACGCTTGCGTCTGCGTGCTCTACTTTCTATTCCAGCTTTTGTACTCTCCTCCACATGTGTAGGAACGATCAAATATGGCATGAATTTTAGTTGTTCGTGTTGTTGTCCTGATTGTACCTTTACTATTCCTGCGTTGGCTGTTTCACATGTTAAAACGAAGTTATATTTCATGCAAACCTTTTTGTTCTTGAATTCTCATTTCTTCTGCGCGTCTTATCAAAATATCGAGCTCATCCTCTGCTGCAGCTTCTGATTTATTTGTTAAAGATTGATGTTTTGGTCTGATTTGACTCAGTAGATTCGCCAATCGATAAGAAACTCGCGCAGGTGTGCTAACTAAATTTTTTTCAACAAATCTGCTTTTGTCTCCATGAATATCGTGCATGTGTCAAACACATCAAAGTTACTAGTTGACCAATAGCAAAAAAAATGTTATTTATTGGAAACAACAGTGTCCTGTGAATTCTAGTTTAATAAAGTGAGATCAGTTCTACAATTATGCTTGTACAACGAATAAAAACCTCTGTATTTTGATAGGTTACTGTTTGCCGAGTCAAAACAAGTTTTTCTTGTCTTGAATTGCCAATCAACCAAGAAACACAACAAAAAGGTTTTATCAGTTACGAATCTACACCAGCACGATGAACTTTGACGACCCACAATTCGGTGGTCACTCAAACTCGTTTCCTGATAGCGCGATTGATGAAGAAAAAGGTGGCGGAGGTTCATCAAACGAAGATGGTAAAAAAGGCAGCAAAAAACGAAGACGATTCACTAATGAAGAGGACAACAAAATAATAGAGGTATAATATTTGTGAATAATCATTGTTTATGTTTAGGGAGTACAAAAATTTTTTGATAGGGCAAAAGGCAGCGTCGATTGGGATAAAGTCATAAAATGGGCAGGTATGAGTCGCACAAAAGATCAGGTCCGTGCACGATATGCTAGATACTTGACGAAACACGGATCCAACTCTACAGTTCCTCCCTCGCCATCGAAAACAAGTCCTAGTATAGGTCAAACAGACCACGTGCAGCCTGGTGCGTTTCAATTCCAGGGTCAGTATATTACACACCAAGGTACACCAAATTCACCAACAAACAATCCACTACAAGATTTTGACAAAGAGGTATTGTAACAAAAATATTAATAACCTTTTTGCAGAGCGCGATAGAGGTAGAAGAGATGCAACCGTACACGAAAAAGCAAAAAACGATGACAGAATATATGAAAAAAGAGCAACAGACTCCTACGATAAGTTTGCATCAACCTCCACGAAAGGAGTCTTCTGTAAATGGTTCGATACCAACTCCACCGGCACCAGCACCTCTATTCGCGACAAATCAAAATCGTTCTACACAAATATTACCACCTTCTGGGAACTCGAATTCTAGTAATAGCACGAGTATTGGATTCAACACAAACAGTAACCTAGACCTAAATGCAGGCAACAAATCACCATCATCACCACATTCTTTCTCTGTACTGTTAACGTGAGTTTTTACTTTATATATTAACACGCAATAGTCAACAAACACAAACAGAAGTATCGGGTGAATATCTACGGAACTTGAGACGTGAAATAGATGAAAAAAATGCGCAACTAATGGAATTTGAAAACAAGCGCAGAGATCAAGAGGAACGTATCCAACAGTTACAAGCAACGATACAAGATCAGCAAACTAAAGAGGCTGAACGAAATGAAAAATTCAAAACTAGTTTGGTTGAGATGCTTCGCGAACGTGCAGAACGCGAGCGTAGAGAAGACAAAAGAATTGTTGATGAAAATACTATTCGAGTTGGAACAATCACATACCAAAAAGCAGTCGATGTGTACGAAGTTTGGCAAGATGGAGAACTCTTTGTTGATTTGGAACGCAGAGCGACAAAAATCACAGAAGAAAGAGAAAAGATTGAACGACTCAAGAAGGGTGTTACTAAAGATCGTACAAATATGAAGAAAGATAACCAGGAGCGATCAGAGAAACAAATACGAGACAATATGGACTATTTCAACGAGATGGAAGAGATCTACAAACTACGTCTAAGTGCTCTGAAGAAAGAAGAAACAAACTTGAATGCAGAACGCGACAAGATGCAAATAGAAAAGAGCATACAAATACGAGAAATCAAAAGAATTCGCGATCAAGAGCGATCTAGGTTCAACAATATGCCCATTTTGAAAGAACGATATTTGCTGATCAAAATGTTGGGTAGAGGAGGGTTCAGTGAAGTATACAAAGCATACGACTTGCAAGAACTACGGATTGTCGCATGCAAGATTCATCAATTGAACACCAACTGGAAAGAACACAGAAAAGAGAACT
>JAESGV010000266.1_pt1 | contig 24687 bp, 11 predicted proteins | sample 9269781 | NCBI WGS metagenome assembly JAESGV01 (sample SAMN15741586, study PRJNA653496) | algae metagenome | isolation source: Tildeniella torsiva UHER 1998/13D and co-occurring heterotrophs from... | place: Slovakia: Slovak Paradise National Park, Hrabusice, Kosice Region | collected 2000-01-01
CATTGATGACTTTAACCAAGTTGATAAGATAGAAATAGGTGGTGTGAAGGGAGAAATGTTGACAATCATGGTTCAACAGGTTCACAAAGAGTTTACGGAGGCTCAACAAAAGATTCAAAGTGTGGACTACGATTATTTAGATTTATCAAACAATACGTTCGAACGTGATTTTTACAATTTTTGTGCATCTGTGCAAGATTTTGACAAACGACTCTGCTATGCAATCTCGAAAGGATTCAACCAATGTACCACTGCTGCGTCTGCATTTAAACTATTGGAGAGCTTCGCAACACAAATGCGAAGAGACATGATCCGCCACGAAGTAGAAACAAAGTATATACAACTATTGAACTTGTATTCTCGTGATCTAAACGCTGTACATCAGATTTTTACCAAACATAAGGATGATCCACCTGTGTTGAACAATTTGCCTCGGATATCAGGTGCGTTGGCATGGTGTAACGCGCTTATGCAGAGGATATCATGGCCAATTCAAAAGTTGGCCAAATTGAACAATATGCCAGTCGTAACAAAGGCAAACGAAATGGAAAATGTAAAGAAAAAGTATGTATTTTTAGTCAAGAGAATGAGAGAATTTGAAGATGGATTGTACAATGAATGGGTGAATCAAGTGGAAAAATCAACACTGAGCAAGCTCAACAACACATTGTTCAAGCGATTACCAGATAAGAAGATTATTGTCAATTTTGATAGTGCACTCTCAGCATGTATACAAGAGGTCAAGTACTTGAACCAATTCAAGATGAATGTTCCACAAAATGCAGAAAATATTTATAGTACCAAGGATCGATTCCGGTACCTTATCGGATTGATGGAACACATGGCTCGTCAGTACAATACAATTGTACAGACGATTACAGAATTTGAGCGACCACTTATACAAGATCAACTAAGTGTACTTGATTCACAAATCGAACAAGCGATTACTAATATGAATTGGAAGAGCGATAGTATTCAAGGATTCATCGAAGAAGCGAGAGCATCTGTAAAGGACATGTACGATAGAATCAACTTTTTGAAGGGGAACGTGAAAACGATAGAAAAAATGATCGCAAGTTGGATGAACCTGACGTCTATAGTGATCGCTGTTCCAACATCTGCAAAAAACAAAGACAGAGATAAGGAAGAAGCGTCTATTGTCTCATCGAAGCTAGTCAACTTTGTGGCCTTTTGGAGACACAAGAGCGGAACAAATTTGGAAGATACATCCAAACAATCATTGACCAACGTCGTGTATACGCAGTGGAAGAACAAAACGTCAACCACGATAAGCAAAATAGGCGATGTTGTCACACAAGGAGTTAACGTACACAAAATCGTTGAAACAAGTAGAGAGAAGATCAAAGCACCTGTAGACTCACCAGCGTGGAAGAATTATTTGACCTTTTTGAATAATATGATATCGAAAGGACTGTATGATTCTATCAAGCATAGTTTGCAATTCTTAATTCAGAACATGTCTCATGTACAGAGTATGAACGATTCTGGAAGTGAAACACCAAAACCTACTACGACGTTGATTGAAGTTAAACTAGAGTTGATAGGAAATGATGCTGTGTATACACCTAGCGTACAAGCAAACATTGCAAACAGTGTACAAGAGCGAGTACAAAAATGGATTTCACAAATGTTCTCGTTGAGTGAAAAATTATACCGAGTAGACGATCCAACGCAGACACTAGAGTCGTTTATCAAATCAAGTACAGAGTTACAAGATTTACGGAATCGAGTGAAACAATTAGTCGATCTAACGGTACACAAAATGAAAGAGCTACGTAACTCGTACATCAAATTTTCATTCTTATGGAATGAAAGTCCAAACGACTATCTTCAACGATTTGTTCGAGGTCACATCGAAGAAGAGTTCCAAGATGACCAGACATTTGATGATGAAGATAACGATGCCATCAAACAAGATGAAGCGTTGTCGCTGAACGAATTTGAAATACAAATTGTCAAGTATGAAAAGTATTTGGAACAGATACGAGAGATATCGGATACTACAAATTTTGGATGGTTAACAGTTGACGCATCATCAATTCGACAAGCAGTTGCTATGATGGCAGCAAAATGGCGATTAACATTTTTGGATTACCTATTGAACAAAGTCAAAGGTTCATTGGACGATTTTGATCAATTTGTCAACAAGATGAAGGTCGGATTGAAACAAGAGGTTGCCAAAGACGACTACGAAAAGCTGAAAGAAATGATGGGTTATCTATTAGAGATAAAGGAGAGACCAGAGAACATCAAAGGCGAGGCGCACTTTGAACCACTTAAAGAGATGGTACATCTACTTCGAAAGTACGATATCAAAGTTCCACAAGAAATCACAAACGCACTCGACGATGCCAAGAACAAGTGGAAAGATTTACTCAAAGAGTATTTTGAAATCAAAGATAAATTATCAGTACTTCAGGGAGAAGAGATTAAAAAGATCACCAAAGCCGAAACAAACTTTAACGACGAAGCGAACGAGTTCCGAGAAGAATTTGCAGTAATGGCACCATTTGATTACCAAGTTGGAGTTGTCAAGTGCTATCGCACGATAGACCAAGTTCATTTGAAAATTAACTTGATTGAAGATGAATTGAAAGAGTTACGTGCGAAACAGAAATTATTTGGACTTATGCAGAACCAAGGAAAAGCAGTCAAAGAATGTCGTACAGAATTGAAGCTTTTGAAAAAGATTTGGGATCTGGCTGCAATGGTGAGGTGGCAAATAGAAGATTGGAAAAAAGTCCCATTCTTGGCCATTGATTATGATGAAATCCAAGAACAAACGAAACGATTCAAACAAGAGTTGAACGTGTTAGACAAACGAGTCAAACGTTGGGACGCGTTCAATGGACTATCTCAAGATGTGAACAATTTTGTTGTCACTCTACCATTGATTCAAAAGTTGCGAAACCCTGGTATGAGAAAGCGCCATTGGGAAATGTTAATGCACAAGGCAAACGTCGTGTTTGAACTGAGTGACAATTTCCGATTGGAGAATTTACTTGCGTTGAACCTTCATAACTACGTAGAAGCAGTAGAGGAGATTGTCGATCGAGCAGTAAAAGAAATGAAAATGGAGAAACAAATATCCGATTTGAAACAGATATGGAGTGGCTTGAGTTTTGCATTTACCAACTTTAGAAACGAACTCGAGCTGATAAAGATTCCAGAGGAAGTGATCGAAAACATGGAAGATCATCAAGTACAGTTACAGACATCAAGCGCACAACGATTTGTTGACTTTTTCATTTTTGAAATTGAAGAATGGCAATCAAAACTCGGAAAAGTAGATACTATTATTACTTTGTTATCAGATGTACAACGGAAATGGTTGTACTTGGAAACTATATTTATTGGTTCGGATGATATTCGAGAGCAATTGCCTGAAGATTCGAAACGCTTTGATAGTGTTGATGCTGCGTTCAGAGTCATACTAAAAGAAGCAAAACTAGTTGGAAATATTGTTGAATTTTCATTACGGGAGGGATTAGAAGAGCACTTGACATTCTTACAAGAACAACTCGATTTGTGTGAAAACAAACTCACGGCATACCTGGAAGAGAAAAAGAAGGCTTTTCCTCGTTTCTACTTCACTGCAGTTACGGATCTATTAGATATTCTTTCTAAAGGTGGACAATCACCACACAATGTCATGAAACACATGGGAAAGCTATTCCAAGCAATTGATACACTCAAGTTCCGAGAAGAAAACGGTGTCAAGACGAGTGAAGCGATAGGCGTAGTTTCACGAGAAGGTGAGCATGTAAAACTTAAAGAGCCATGCCTACTTCAAGGAAAAGTAGAAGTGTGGTTAAACAAATTGGAGCAAGCCATCAAAATGAGTTTGAGAAATATTTTATCAAAAGCGATGCAAACGTATGAGGAGAAACCAAGAGAGAAATGGTTGTTAGATTACCCAAGTCAAATTGTACTTGTTGCGTGTCAAATTTATTGGACGCAAGAGGTGAACGTTGCATTTGAACAACTAGAAGAGAACAATGAAAATGCGATGAAGGACTATAATCGAAAACAAATTACACAACTCACCAATTTGATTCAAATGGTTCAACAACCATTAAATCCAGAAGATCGACAAAAGATTATGAATTTGGTGACTATTGATGTTCATGCTAGAGATGTTGTTGATCGACTCATTCATGATAAAGTACAAACGTCACAAGCGTTCGAGTGGCAATCACAACTAAGGCAACGCTGGGACGAAGCACATCAAGATAACATTATCGAAATTTGTGACGCCACCTTCAAGTACGGATACGAGTATCTTGGAAATGGACCACGTTTAGTGATTACACCTCTTACCGATCGTATTTACATCACTTTGACTCAAAGTTTACATTTAATTATGGGTGGTGCACCAGCTGGTCCCGCAGGTACTGGAAAAACAGAAACCACGAAAGATTTGGGATCACAGTTGGGTAAACCAGTGTACGTGTTCAATTGTTCGGATCAGATGGATAACACTACACTTGGTGATATTTTCAAGGGCTTGGCATCAAGTGGAGCTTGGGGTTGCTTTGATGAGTTCAATCGTATTGCAGTAGAAGTGTTGTCTGTTGTTTCTACACAATTCAAAAGTGTGTTGAATGCAATCAAGGCAGGAAAGTCGCGTTTCATGTTTGAAAAAGATGAAATTAGTTTGGATCCCACCAATGGTGTTTTCATTACTATGAATCCTGGATATTTGGGACGTACTGAACTGCCAGAGAGTTTAAAAGCACTATTTAGACCTGTTACAGTAGTTGTGCCTGATTTGGAACTCATTTGTGAGAATATGCTCATGGCAGAAGGGTTCATCAATGCAAGACCATTAGCAAAGAAGTTTATCACATTGTACAGCTTAAACAATGATCTACTATCGAAACAAGATCATTACGATTGGGGTTTACGTGCTATCAAATCCGTGTTGGTAGTCGCAGGAACACTCAAGCGTGCAGAACCAACTGTACCAGAAGATCATATTCTAATGAGAGCATTACGTGATTTCAACTTGCCAAAAATAGTAGTCGATGATTTAGAAGTATTCAACGGGCTAATTGAAGATTTATTTCCAGGTATCGACCCACCTCGAAAAGTTGATGAACAATTTGAAGTCTTAATTGCTCAAGAAATCAAAGAAGCAGGTTGGCAAGCAGAAGAGAACTTGGTATTGAAGGTCGTACAGTTAGCAGAGTTGTTGTTCGTTCGTCATAGTGTATTCATCATCGGACCAGCAGGTGCAGGAAAGACAGTTGCGTGGAAGAGTTTACAAATGGCAATGTCGAAACGCGACCCACACAACAAAGTAACAGTTAGAGATTTGAATCCAAAAGCAATCACGTCGCATGAACTGTATGGTCACTTTAGTGATACAAATGGAGAGTGGCATGATGGTCTATTGAGTAGCATCATGCGTGAGTTAGCAAATGTAGAAGACACCAAACCAAAATGGATTATACTAGATGGTGATTTGGATACCGAATGGATTGAGTCAATGAACTCTGTTATGGACGACAATCGAATTCTAACATTGGCAAACAACGATCGTATTCCATTGAAAGCTCATATGAGACTCATTTTTGAAATTTCTCATTTGAAATATGCAACACCTGCAACTGTTTCTCGTGCTGGTATATTATACATCAGCGAACGAGACATCGGTTGGAATCCATATGTTACAAGTTGGATAGATAGAAGACCAAATACTGAACGTGCGCATATGCTTATACTAGTAGACAAGTATATTCCAGAATCACTACGATATATTAGAAGAGAGTTCAAACACATTGTACCCATTTCTGATTTTGCGATGGTGCAGAGTTTGTGTTACCTACTCGATGGATTGCTTGTTCCAGAGAACGTTCCAACAGGAACAGAAAAAGATATCTATGAAGCGTTCTTTGTTTTCGCTGCAATTTGGGCGTTTGGCGGTGCTCTTCAAGAGAATGATAAAAAAACAGCGAAAGTACAATTTGATAAGTGGTGGCGTAACGCTTGGAAGACTGTCAAATTCCCAGAAGAAGGGACAGTATTTGATTACTTTTATAATCCGAAACAAGCCAAGTTTATACTTTGGAAAGAGCGTATTGAAGACTTTTCATTTAATCCTGATATACCACTATCAGATGTTATGGTTTCTACTGAAGAGACTGTTTGTGTACAATACTTTATGGACCTGCTCGTACATCACGGGAAGCCGTTCCTACTCGTTGGAAATGCAGGTGTCGGAAAGACAAAACTTATACAACAACGATTACACTCGATGGACTCAAACATGTTTGCTTCGGCAACAATTAACTTTAACTATTATACAGATTCAATGACATTACAAAATGTTATGGAATCAAACCTAGAAAAGAAAGGAGGAAACAGAAAGATTGGACCTTCTGGAAACAAAATTATGATCTTCTTCATTGATGATTTGAACATGCCTGCAGTGGATCAATACGGTACGCAAAGTCCAATTCAATTGTTACGACAACATATTGATTATGGTCATTGGTATGATAGACAAAAGTTGACATTGAAAGAAGTTGTGAAAGTACAATACGTAGCGTGTATGAATCCAACGGCGGGAAGTTTCGTCGTCAACCCAAGATTGCAACGACATTTTGTCACTCTTGCAGTTAATTTCCCAAATCGTGCTAGTTTGATGAATATTTATTTATCAGTCATGCAAGGACATACTTCACGATTTGTAAAAGAGATACAAGATATGGCAACATTACTTGTGAAGGCCACACTAGATTTGCATGACAAGACTGTACTCACGTTCACAAAAACAGCGAGTAACTTCCACTACGAGTTTAATTTGAGACAATTGTCAAGTGTATTTGAGGGAGTTTTACGTAGTCAGCCTGATTTCTTTAAGACTCCTGTCAAGTTCTTACGACTAGTTATGCACGAGTGTATGCGAGTGTACTCTGATCGGTTAACAACGGATAGAGATGTTAAAGAGTTTAGAACTGTTTTAACACAAGCAATGAAAGCGGACTTTGCTCCATTGATGGAAGAAGCAAACAAAGATCCAATTCTCTTTGCTCACTTTGCACATGGCATAGGAAGCGGTGATCCAATCTACGATGAGTTCCACGACATGGAACATGCGTCAAAGAACTTGAACGAGGCACTATCAGAGTACAACAAAACTCTTCCAGTGATGAGTCTCGTATTGTTCGAAGACGCTATCAACCACGTATGTAGAATTAGTAGAATCATACAAGGACCAAATGGAAACGCTTTGCTAGTTGGTGTTGGAGGTAGTGGAAAGCAATCGCTATCACGATTGGCAGCGTTTATTAGTGAACTGCAAGTGATTCAAATTACAGTTACTAGAAGTTACAATGTTGAAAATCTGAAAGAAGATTTGAGAACAATGTACAGAATGGCAGGAATCAAAAATCAAGGAACAGTGTTCCTGTTCACAGACACTCAAATCATAGACGAACGATTCTTGGTCTACATCAACGATCTACTGTCATCAGGAAACATACCGGATCTATTCACAAAAGAAGAAGCAGTAGAAATAGCCAATTCACTTCGAACAGAAGCAAAATCGTCAGGCATTGTAGATGTTTCTGCTGAGAATTGTTGGCGATACTTTATTCAGAAAGTGAGAAGAAGCTTACATGTTATTTTATGCTTCTCACCAGTCGGAAACAACTTTAGAGTTCGAGCAAGAAAGTTCCCTGCACTTGTGAATTGTACTGCTATCGATTGGTTCTTCCCGTGGCCACGTGAGGCTCTGCTGAGAGTGGCATCGCGTTTCTTAGCCGAAGAAAAGATAGGAGACGATCAACAACGCGAATTGATAACTCAATTTATGGCATTCTCTCACGAGAAAGTGAATATGGTGGGAGAAAAGTATAGAGAGACCCAAAAACGCTACAGTTATACTACACCAAAGAGTTATCTCGAATTAATCAAATTATACAAATTCATGCTCAAAGACAAGCGCAATGGTATCAAAATTAAGAAATCACGTTTGGAAATGGGTATTGAGAAACTCAAACAAACTACGAACAATGTTTCCAAGCTTGAAAAGCAGTTGATGGAACAAAAAGTAGCAGTAGAAGAGAAAAAGAAAGATGCCGAAATCAAATTAGATACTGTCAGTACTTCTCGCAAGAGTATAGAAGAGCAGAACAAAAAGGCTCAAGAAGAAGAGCGAAAAGCAACACAAATCAAAGAAGTTGTCGAAGAAAGAAAGGCTCAGTGTAACAAAGAGTTGGAAAAGGCAGAACCTATAGTAGAAGCGTCAAAAGAGGCTTTAAGAACTCTTAACGTTAAAGAGTTAACAGAGTTGAGATCTATGAAGGCGCCTGCTCCTGGTATCCAACTAGTATTTAGTGCTGTGCTGGTGTTACTAAGTCCCAAGAGCGGATTGACTCGTGACGTGTCATGGAGTGCCGCACAAAAGAAGATGGCTGCCGGAGCTGAAAAATTCTTAAAAATGTTAGAGAATTATGACAAAGAGAACATTATGCCCAGTGTATTACAAGAAATAGAAAAGACATACTTGTCAAAGAAAGATGAGTTCAACTACGATGCCATTTACACAAAATCGAGAGCCTGTGCAGGTTTGTGTACATGGGTAATCAACGTTGTTGCCTACTACAAGATTCATTGTGAAGTTGAGCCATTAAGAAACAAGTTAGCAGAATCAGAACTCCAACTCGCAGAAGCACAAGAAAAACTTTCGAAAGTACGCAAAAGGGTTGGCAAGTTGAATACTGCTCTTAAGAAATTAGAAGCAGAGTTCCAAGAAGCAAATCAAAAGAAATTAGATGTCATTGCAGAGCAAAAGAGAACAGAACTAAAGCTGGAGCTTGCTCAGAGATTCGTGAAAGCATTGGCTTCGGAAAACGTTAGATGGACGGAAGGTATTAAGAAATTAGAAGTACAAGACTCGTTACTTGTTGGTGATGTACTCTTGGCATCTGCATTTGTAAGTTACGCTGGAGGATATGATATCAAATTTAGAAGGGAGTTGATTGATGAATGGATAAAATTCTTAAAGACAAATAATATACCAATGACTGAGAATCTGAATCCTGTTACATTGTTATCGGATGATGCGGAAATTGCCAAGTGGAGTAACAACAAACTACCAAGTGATCAAACATCAGTTGAGAATGGTTGTATTTTGACCAATTGTGAACGATGGCCACTTTTGATCGATCCTCAGTTGCAAGGTATAACCTGGATTAAGAATCAATATGGAAAGAATTTGCATACTGTTCGTTTGGACAACAAGAGAATCATAGAAGTCATGGAAAAAGCTATTCAAGCGGGTGATACAGTACTAGTGGAAAATATTGGAGAAACTATAGACGCGACATTGGCTCCTATTTTAGGAAGAAATGTAATCATGAAGGGAGGTATGAAGATGATCAAACTAGAAAATGAGGTTGTCTATCATGATAATTTCAAACTCATATTCCACACAAAGTTAGGAAATCCTCATTATAACCCGGAAATTCAAGCCGAAACAACTCTTATCAACTTTACTGTAACAGAATCTGGATTAGAAGAGCAACTACTAGCACTAGTTGTACAAAAAGAACGCGAAGATTTGGAAGAACGTAGAGCAGAGCTAAGTTTGAGACAGAACAAATTCAAGATTGATTTGAAACAATTGGAAGACACTCTACTCGAAAACTTGAACAACTCTGGTGATAACGTTATCGAGAATGTAGACTTGATTGAGAATTTGGAACAAAGCAAAGAAATGTCTGATAAAATCAAAATACAAGTCGCAGAATCAGAAGAAACCGAAAAGGAGATTAATTTGGCTCGTGAAGATTATCGTCGCGTTGCCATACGTGGAAGTATTTTATACTTTTTATTGGATCAACTCAAAATTATCCAAAACATGTATCAATTCTCACTTTCATCATTCGTGGTTGTGTTCAATCGTGCTATACAAGCAACAGAAAAAAGTTCCGACTTGTCTGTTCGCATTAACAATTTAATTGATACAATCACCTACTCAGTATTTATTTATACCGATCGTGGATTATTCGAACGTCACAAGCTCATATTCAGTACTGCTCTTTGTTTGAAAATTCAAGAGGCCGATTTGGATCCACAATTATTAGAGTTTTTAATTCGTGGTTCTCAACTAACAGAAGTTTCTGATTCGAATCCGTTTGACGATTGGATGTCTGATGACACATGGATAGCATTAAACGCACTAGTTAAGATTGGAAAAGGATTTGAACGATTAATCGATGACATCAAGGGAAGTTCCAAGAGATGGAAAGCGTGGTCGATGAGTGAAGCTCCTGAGAGAGTTGCACTTCCACAAGATTGGAAAAATAAGACCGAGTTCCAAAAACTACTAGTGATGAGAGCGTTACGTCCAGATCGTTTAACACAAGCAGTTCGATCGTATGTTGGTGAGAAACTAGACAAGAGATATATTGCTCCAAATCCATTCGTACTTGATCAAGTGTTTGCAGAAAGTAGACCTAGTACACCAATGTTCTTCATCTTGTTCCCTGGTGCCGATCCCATTAAAGATATTGAAGCATTGGGAAAGAAACTAGGATTCTCTGAAGAGAATGACAAGTTTGCTAACATTTCTCTTGGTAAAGGTCAAGAAAAGATAGCAGAGGATGCACTAGAAAAGGCATACAAAGTAGGAGGTTGGGTAGTTTTACAGAATATTCATTTGATGCAAAAATGGCTGCCAATGTTGGAACGACAATTGGAGTTGTTATCAGAGGGATCTCACAAGGACTTCCGTGTATTCTTGTCGGCAGAACCTGGTAGTAACCCTATTCCACAGAGTATTTTACAATCTTCGATCAAGATTACCAATGAACCACCAGAAAACCTGCGCGCAAATATGTTACGCGCGTTCTCCAACTTTACACCGGAGCTATTGGAATCGAGTATCAAAGTTAATGAATTTAAAACAATTCTATTCTCTTTGTGCTTTTTCCATGCGCTTGTTCTTGGTCGACGCAAGTTTGGATTCCAAGGATGGTCAAGAAGTTATTCTTTTAACACTGGTGATTTGACTATTAGCGCCGATGTGTTGTACAATTATTTGGAAAGTAATGATGCTATTCCTTGGGCCGATTTACGCTACATATTTGGTGAGATTATGTACGGTGGACATATCACTGACAAATGGGATCGAAGAACATGTTCTACCTATTTAGAAATACTCATGCGTGAATTACTATTCGAAGATATGGAACTGGCACCAAAGTTTACTGTTCCACCAGCCGGTTCTTATCAAGAATATGAAGAATACATTGAAAACACATTACCTGATGAATCACCAGTCATGTTTGGTTTACATCCAAACGCAGAAATAGATTTCTTAACAAATGAATCAGAAAATTTGTTTAGAGCGATTACACAATTACGTGCAGGCGCTGGATCAGGAGCAGCGGGTATTTCTGACAGTAGAGAATCACGTGTTAGTGCACGTATTACTGAATTATTGGAGCTTGTAGATAGCAAAGGATTTGACATGATGGAAATATCAGGAAGAGCTGATAAGAAGAATCCATACACGTGCGTTGTTCTTCAAGAATGTGAAAGAATGAACATACTACTCGCAGAAATCAAAACATCATTACGAGAGTTGAAACGTGGATTAAATGGAGAACTTACCATTTCGGAACAAATGGATCAACTATTGAATGCGATGGATGTTGATCGTGTACCAACTAGTTGGACAAAGATTGCCTATCCTAGTTTGAGAACGTTGCCGTTTTGGTTTAAAGATTTGATGAGAAGAATCGAACAATTGGAAGAGTGGAGTAGCGAATTATTACTACCCAAGACTGTATGGATCTCTGGACTATTTAATCCCATGTCGTTTTTAACTGCTGTTATGCAAACTACTGCAAGAAAGACAGGTGCTCCTCTAGACAAGATGTGCTTGCAGACAGAAGTGTTGAAAAAGTATAAACATGAAATAACTGGTCATCCAAGAGACGGATGTTATATTCATGGTTTGTACTTGGAAGGTGCTGGATGGGACATCAAAACAGGTATTTTGGCTGAAAGTGAGTTGAAAGAATTGAATGTAGAGATGCCAGTGATACATGTTAAGGCAATTCCTATTGACAAGAAAGACTTGAAGAACATGTATGAGTGTCCTGTGTACATTACATCACAAAGAGGACCTACATATATTTTCACGGCACAACTTAAAACAAAACATGAAATTTCTAAGTGGGTACTAGCTGGTGTCGCGCTGCTGCTTCAACCCAAGTAAAAAAGCAGGCTATAACGTTTGTAAATTAGCATTTCGAACCTTGAAAATGTTGTGCTTTGAGCGAATCGTTATTGATCTGCGATAAATCAACTTTCACGATAATTAGAAAGTGTCCCGCTGTCGGATCCGACGAGCTGGAATCGCTGCTTATCTAAGCACTACCGCTATTTTAAAATAGCTTTTAGATTTTTCCGCAAAAATTTCATCAATAACTATGACCACTGAGTCTGACAACGCAGAAGCGGTGAACATACACGATCCAGCTTCCAGCGAAGAACTAATACACAAGGCAGAAGACGCACAAATTAAAGATCCAAATGAACCAAAAGTGTACTCTTCGCTACAACTCTTTCGCGTGATTGGATTTGATATAATATGGATTCTTATCGGTACCTTTTTCGCGATGGGTCAAGGTATTATTCCAGTAGGTAAGATGTAACTGTTCACCTCACAAATAGTTTTCTTTTGGGTTATGGGAAATAGTTTTGGAGATATGGCCACCGCATCAGCTTCCGACATTGCGGGAGTAACACGAACACTAGCACTCAATATTACCTACATCGCCATCGCTGCCGGTGTTGCAGCATTTTTCGCGTGGTTCTTCTTCGGATTTGGGTCACAGCGTGTAGGTAACAAGATAAAACAAGCTTTCTTTGACGCTGTGGTAAGTTTTCATTACACATCTGACAACATAGACGAGACAAGAAATCGGATTTTTTGACATAAAGAAAGGAGGACAATTAGCGCACGTATTAAGTGACGATGCAGCAAAGGCTACAGATGTTTTTACTTCACATTTACAAACTATAATGCAGAACTTGACACAAGTAATTGTTGGTGTCGTGTTAGCATTGGTTGCAAATTGGCAAATGGCTTTACTGCAACTAGTCGGTATTCCATGCATGTTAGTTGTTCAAATGTTCCAAAGGCCGATTCTCGCAAAGATTGCAACAAAGATATCACAACTTACAGGAGGATCTGTTGCCACTGCAAATGAAGTTATTACATCAATGCGTACAGTACGATCCATGGCAGGAGAAGAAAAAGAAGTCAAACGATACTCGAAAGAACTCGACCGAGTTAATTTTTTGGGTTTCTTCAACGCATTAACTAAAGGACTCGGAATAATGTTCACATTCTTTTTGGTTTGGGGATGCATTGGATTGTAAGTATTACTTTTAAAAACTAATAGACAAGGGCGTTCTGGTACGGTGGAATTTTACTTCAAGCAGGAACAATCAACATTGGACAATTCATCAAATCATTTGGTTTATGTTTACTTAGTGTGATTGGTTTAATTTTCACACTAGTACTTATTCCAGAAGTAATCAAAGCTCAAGCGTCTGCTGGACAACTTTTACGTGTCATTTTAAGAAAACCAGCAATGAGCTTCCGAGGTGGAACGACACTACCAGAAATTCAAGGTCACATACAATTCAAGAACGTAACGTTTAGATACCCATCAAGACCAAAAGTTGCAGTTCTTAAAGATTTCAATTTGGACATTCAACCAGGTACAAGTGTTGCATTGGTTGGTCAATCTGGATCTGGCAAGTCAACTATTGTTGGATTACTAGAAAAGTGGTACGAGCCAGAAACTGGTGTTGTAGAACTAGATGGAGTTGACGTTACAACAATCGACCCATTATGGCTTCATAGGTACTTGGGAATCGTATCACAAGAGCCTACTCTGTTCGCGACAACAATTCGTCGAAATATTTCGTATGCTGTAGATACCATCAACGGTCACATCACTACTCAAGCAAAGAAGGAGAACCCAAATATCACAACCGAAGAATTGAGTCAATTACTTCTGCCAGTAAGTCAAGAACTTATTGAAAAAGCTGCCATGGCTGCAAACGCACATCAATTTATATTGAGTCTTCCAGATGGATATGATACAGTAATTGGAGAACGTGGAGTATCATTATCGGGAGGACAAAAACAAAGAATTGCGATTGCTCGTGCTGTATTGCAAGATCCAAAGATTTTACTTCTTGATGAAGCAACATCTGCTCTTGATACCAAATCTGAAGCGCTTGTACAAGAAGCGTTGGACAAACTTATGGTTTCGAGAACATCAATTGTCATTGCTCATCGATTGACAACAGTACAAGATTGTGATAACATTGTTGTTTTGAAACAAGGAATAGTTGTAGAAATGGGAACTCACGATCAATTGATTGCAAATGAAAATGGAGCATATCACCAACTAGCAGCCAAGCAAATGAAACTAGGAAAAACAGAGAGTAGCTCTAGTTTATCCGATTTATCTGATGATGAGTCACAATCAGAATCTAATAGTAGTCATACTCCCATAGATACGAATGAAACAGCTGCCACTGAAATTGGATCCCTTGAACAAGTTTCTATTGTTGTAAATCCACAGCCAACTGAAGTACAAGAACAAATCAAACCAAAAGAGGTTGATGACAAGAAGAAACGAAAGAGAAAACACAAACGAGCAAAAGTAGAAGACTTCACAAACGAAGAAGACATTGCAGACATTCACGAACCAAGAATTCGCAACCCGTTCTTGATATTCAAACTTTGTGGACCAGAACTAATATTTTTGGCATTGGGAACTGCAGGTGCTTTTTGTTCAGGAACAGTACCTATTTTCAATTATCTATTTTTTGGAAACGTTGTATCGGCTGTTACTCCTGCTCGTACTTCAGATGGAGCGTTTATTCCATTCCCACCAGGATACTCTATTTCGGAACAAGTATCTAGACAAGCATCATACATCTCGATAGTTGCTGGTTGCGCAGCTGTTGCTCAATTTACTAGTATGTTTCATCTTTAATCTATTTAACACTCTAGATTGGTTTTTTACAAACTTGGCATTTGAAAGATTCGCTGTTCGAATCAAGAGAATGTATTTCACAGCAGTAACGAAACAAGAGATGGGATTCTTTGACATCAAAAAGAGTGGAAAAATTCTATCTACATTGAGTGAAGATATTGGATCTCTAGTTGATGGATTCACATTGCGAGCTTCCTTATTCTCCCAATACATGGGACAATTTATTATCGGTATCATTTTGGCGTTAATTGCATCATGGCAGACATCATTAGTCATGTTAGCAGGAGGTGTACCTACAGTTGGCTCTATCATGTTCTTTTGTGGATTGGCCATCAATCTCTACAACAAGAAAATCATGCACTTGTCTGCAAGTGCATTATCAACTGCAAATGAAGTCATTGGCTCTATTCGTACTGTAAGATCAATGGCAGGAGAAGAAAGAGAACAACACCGATTTGGCAACGATTTGCGAAAAATTTTCTATGCTGGTTTAGCAAAATCACTTGCAACAGCGCTAAGTAAGATTTCTTTAACCTGATTTTCTAATCTTTAGTGATGGGTGGAATGCAATTTTGTATTTGGGGAGTAGCAGCGTTAGCGTTCTGGTATGGAGGTACACTGATTTCCAGTGGTGCGTTACCTTCTGGTTCTCTTTTACAAGTATTTGGTAACATGTTGTTTGCTGTATTGGGAGCTTCCATGGCTCTTGCAGAAGTTCAAAACTTTTTCAAAGCAGCTGCAGCTGCACATGAAGTACAACTAGTTGTAGAAAGAAGACCTGCTATACCATGCAAAGGTGGACTCACTCCTGAAGGTATTCATGGTGACATTGAATTCAAGAACATTGTTTTTGAGTATCCATCAAGACCCAATGTTATCGTCATGAAACATTTTAATTTGTCGATTAGAAGTGGACAACATATTGCACTAGTTGGAGAAAGTGGATGTGGAAAGAGTACCATTACTGGTTTGATTGAACGTTTCTATGATCCAAAAGAAGGACAAGTTCTAATCGATGGCAGAGATATTCGAGAACTAGACGTACAATGGTTACATAGAAACATTGCTATTGTAACACAAGAACCAACGCTATTTGCAACAACAATTAGAAAGAATATCACATACGCAGTAGGAGATGAAAACGTAACAATGGATCGCGTTATTGAATGTGCAAAAGCTGCAAATTGTCACGATTTTATTACCAGTTTGCCAAATGGATACGATACAGTTGTTGGAGAAAGAGGTGTAAGTATGTCTGGTGGACAGAAGCAGAGAATTGCTATTGCACGTGCTATGATACAAGATGCATCAGTATTGCTACTGGATGAAGCAACTAGTGCGTTAGACACAGAGGCTGAAGCTCTTGTACAAGCAGCACTAGATAGACTAATGGTTGGCAAAACTACAATAGTAATTGCACATCGACTTAGCACGGTACGAAACTGCCACTTGATTGTTGCCATGAGAGCAGGAGAAGTAATCGAAATGGGCACTCATGATGCTCTTGTACAGAAACGAGGGTAAGTTTCTATCCGTACAGCTAACTTTTATAGAATGTATTACAAATTGGCAAAGAAGCAGATGGAGTTTGGACAGGACAAGGGTAGCAAGCAAACTGTTATCATGACAGAAAATGATTAAATTTGGCTTTACCATACATCATTGCACGAGCATTTACCATCAATAAAATGATGCAAGCGCTTTGCGTCTCTCATAATAATTTCTCTCTTTTTTAGCTTGGAAACTGCTTTGTTAAACTCGTGACAATCCTTGCATACTCGTAGATTTTTAATCATGCGTATTGGTCCTTTCTTAACTTTGTGAAGTCCCAAAAATAATGCAGTTTTTTCGCTGTGCTCACAAAGAATTTTCTTTTTCTCCTCATCGCTGACTTGATCCGTCACTGCAGATAGTTGTGGTATGTACGTACTAGTTTCTTCCAGTTCTTTATAGATCTCTTCCCTTTCTTTGACAATCAGATCTTTAAACTCTGCTGGTATTTCCCTTGCAATTGTCGTTACGATACCATCATCCAGTATTACTCTTGTTTGGCCTGGAATCTTTTTGATCCCTCTACTCTTCATTTCTAGCCATTCAGCATCTGCTTTTTCACTCATTCCTGCTTCTGAATATATGTTCGACATTAGTACATAAACATTAGCATCATCAGGCTGCATTTGCTTGATAATGGACGCCACTCGTTCTGCTCTGGATATGTCACCCTGTAATCTACATGCTCCCAGTATAGCCATCCAAGAAATTATATCTGGAGCGTCAGAGTCTAATAATATTCTCTCTGCTCTTTCTATATCTCCTGCTCTTGCAAACGCGTCAACCACACAACCATAATGCTTCTGCTCAGGCATAACGTTATATAATTTCATACTTGAAAATAATTCCCAGGCTTTATCGCACATTAGCGAGTGCGAACAAGCAGTCAACACAGATATAAATGTCACAGAGTCTGGTTTGAGACCATACCGATCTATTCCTTCAAAAAATAGCTTAACAGCATCTTCTCCATGACCATACATACCATACACTGAAATCATAATGTTCCATGTAACTTGATCAAGTTTCTTGAACTGTGTTTTCATGTACTCAAATATACGTATCGCACTATTAAAGTCTGTACATTTTGCGTACATGTCTAGAAGGGTGTTTAGCACCTGTACATCGTTCATTACTGGAGAATCTTGTAGTACCTGCTCTAGTTCAAGTACAGAAACAAGTGATCCTGATTCTCCACATGCCTTCAATAAGAACACTATAATATTGTTGGAGATCAATGAGCTGTTGTTGGTGATAATGTTCTTGATAAATCCTATTGCATCATCTGTGTGGCTACAAGCGACGTAGAAAGATACTATAGCATTCACACGTTCGCGTGATAGCGTTGTTTCACTTTGTAACATGTCTTGGACAATTCTGTGACCATTTTTGTGATCTCGCGTTTCCGTACATGCTTTTAGTAGAATACCTCGCAACTGCAAGTCAGGCTCTATTGACATACCATTGTATATTTTCATAGCTGCTTCAATGCTATCACAGTATGCGTACATCTTTGTAACTGCCGTCATGGATATTATGGTCTCCTTCTTGATGCGTTTGTGTACCTTTTTACCTAATTCCAGTGCACTAGCTCCTTGTTTTGCACAACCGATAAGCATCGACGCATGTACCATATCGTCTGCTACTCCTTTTCCCAACAGATGATCATAGATTGCAACTGACTGCTGGAAACAATCGTGCTTAATATATTGTTGAATTAAACTGCTGCAAACCACTACATCACCGTGTAAATTCTCTTGCTTGACTAACTCATGTAACATCTGTACAGTTGGTAGGCCTAGGTTGTCTTTCAGTAAGATACTAAATGTGTATGCATCGGGTGAGCAGTTGTGGCACTTCATGACGTCAAGTAAAGATAATGAATCTGTAACATCACCACGTAACGTGCTAATCATCGTGTTGAATGTTTTAATAGGTACCTAATTGTTAGAGCTATACTGTTACTTACTTGTGGAACCACTGTTTGTTTCAAAAACTGTACAATGTTTTTCACGAACGTGACATTCTTTTCGTTCATTGCGATTTCTACTAATGCTTTTATAATGGCTGCTGTTGGTTGCATTTTGTTTGCCATTATACGTTCCCAAACATTGAATGCTTGCTTGGCAGAGTTTGTGCTCTTACACTTTGCAATTAATATGCTACACAGTATTGCGTCCGGTTTGTTCTCTCCTGTTTTTGGCAGCGCATCAAATATCGAAAATGCTTCACGCAAGTCCCAGTGGCGAGATATTAACGTTGCTGCACGCTTTGGTGTTGGATTCTGCATAAACTCGGTGACATCTTTTTTCATGTACTTATCGAAACGTGTTTCTCGTGGCTGAATTGGCGTGGAAGAGTATCCATAATATTTCACACTCTTCAAACACGCAAATGTGTTGCGTGAGCGAGCCAAAAACATTCTGCCCAACTTTTTGTAAATTGGAAAAAGAACCATGAACGTACGAGTTAGAAGGGACAACAGCACTAACTATCCTACTGGCACAATACAACTCAATCAAAAGGTCACAGAAGAATCGAACCTAGAAACATTTTACCGAACATATCGCGAAACTGAGGAGCAAGAACATTTATTTAAACAATGGACTCGTACTATTATTGAGAATCCCTCTGAAATACCCAGAGTAGTATCTGAGTACGAACAAAAATTTAACAACAATGCTCGATTTTTTGATTTACACGGACATAGTTTCCAAGACTTTTGTCTTGCGTTAACAAACACGATGACAGTATCAGAAATTCGAAAACTTAGTTTGGACCACGACCACAGCAAGAAAAGAATATTACGTAGCAGAGTCTTTGCAATCTCTGCTAGAGACGATATTGATTGGAATGGAAAAAAAATAGAAAACGAAGAGGATCGCAAAGAGAAGAAAAAGGTACACGTAGAACATTTAAAATCGCTGATCCTACACGATTGGTATCACCCTTCCACAACCATACTTGTGAACAGTTTACTACCACCATCTAACACACCTATTCGCGTTATTAGAGAAGGTACTCAAGAAGTAGTTTGCAGAATCGTGGAAGAGTTAAAAGATGACTCTCTACTAGTTGCATGGGTTAACTTTGCAAATGCTCACAATGTTTGTGGTACGTTACTTTAACGCTACAATTAATATCTGCTAGGTACATATAGTGTTGATTTTGGTGGGTCTCAAGAGGAAGAAGTTGCAACAAACTGTGATGGTGCTGCAATACTTGGATCACAAGGAGATTTGACGTTTAGTGGCTTTAAATCGTACATGAGAGGAGTATGGGTATCTTACAATCCTGGTAGACATATTCCACCAGGTGGTAACTACTTCATGCGAACAAGATTTATAACTGGGCCCAAGCAAGTTGAGTGTGGCATGATTGCTGCTGCGTTTGCAGATTTTAGACCATATGTACCATTTTTCGTTCCATATTCTGAAAGAGGTGATTATTATTCGTTCATGGGATTTGGTGGAGTTTCTGATCAACATGCATTAGACGAGAGATTGATGTTAGATATAGAAGGTGTTCTCAAGACAAGCGTGGCTCATGGAGTTCATACACTTGTGACTGGTGCGTCTGGTTGTGGAGCTTTCCTACATGATCCATATACCGAAGCAAGACTGTGGAAGACTGCACTTCAAAAACCAGAGTACCAACATTTGCATGTTGTATTTGCAATCTTGGATGCAGAAGATTCACCAAATTGGAAAGCGTTTTCTTCTACTTTCTCTTAAAGTTTTCTGCAGATCTATGGCAAAGCGATGTTTTGACCTATTAAAAAAGCGCGAAAGTTTGTAACTTATTTTTAACTCACAAACATGAGAATAGCGTAGGAGTTTGTTTTGTCCATAAGTATTTTTTTAATGTTTGAACACCTGGTCACGCCACTGGTGCTACGCGCACTGGGAGACTACATTGAAGACCTTGACGTCTCAAAATTATCGTTCACAAATGGTGTAGTAGAATTACACGATATGACGTTCAGAAAAGACGCATTGGACATGCTTGACGTAAGCACAACGTTACACAGTTACTCAAATAATTTTTTTGTAGATTCCTATGTCTATTATTGATGGACACGTTGGATACTTGAGAATAGAAATACCTTGGCTACATCTCGCTACACAACCAGTGAAGATCGAGCTGGAAGACGTGTTTCTTGTCATACAACCAAACAAATGCGTACCTTTGGATGCAGAAAAAGAAAAACAACGCGCTTTGGAGATTAAACGCAAGAAAATAAGACGACACAAGACAAAGAGTAAATTCAAAAAACCAAAAAAAGAAGATGCACTATTAGAAGACGATCCATCTTTCATTACGCGCCTAGGCGAAAAGATGTTGAACAATTTACAGTTTATTGTTAAGAGACTACACATACGCTACGAAGACGATTCGAACCACAACGCACCGATCATTGCTGGTTTGACACTGGCTAAACTCGAAGTTCAATCGTGTAACGAGGACTGGGAAGTCACGTTCGCGCCAGACTATGGAAATATTATCAACAAAATCGTTTCTATTGAAGGTTTGGCTATGTATATTAATCCAAAGGATACGTTTTTGTTCAGTGCAGTCAAAACCCATGAAGAATTCTGCAATCAAATGCGCCGACTGATAGATAGAGACAAGAGCGAGAACGACTATGTTACTCCATGCGCAAGTGCCACTATCCGACTCAGAATGCAAAGATCAGGTCACCTCAACTTGGATGAACCCAAGATCTTAGTTCAACTATTTGCAGAAAAATTATCGATAACACTTAAGAAGTCACAATATCATCTTGTACTTTTAACTCTAGAGTATCTATCAAACCATGAGAATTTCGATAAGGTATATTAATTATTAATTCAAAAATAACACACCAGTACCGTCAATATATGCCGAAAGTAGCGATGGAGAGTGAAGAAAATCGAAAAGAATGGTGGAAATACATTTTGAATTCCATCGAGAGACGAATCGACGAACGAAGGTTTACATGGGACCAAGTAGAAGAACTAAAAGCAAAACGAGAAGAATATATCACCCTTTTCAAAAGATCAAAAACTCTAGGATGGGCGTCAAAGCTCGATGCAATAGATCAGGAAAGAATCGCAAAATTAGAGGAGGAATTAGAACTAGATCAACTGAGAGCTTACCAAGACATTGCAAATCACCAACTAGAAGATGAGAAATTAGATAATTTAGATCAAAGTTGGAGTAGTTGGTTCAAAGGCTGGTTTAGCGGAAATGATATTTCGGAACAAGAGAAACAAGACTTGTACAATACGGTCGAGTACAGAGAAGAACCGAAATCACAAATCCCACCAGAGTACATAGCATTCAAAGTGAATTTCCATTTTGCCGGTGGTCAAATACAAATTATAGACGATCGCGAGAATGTGGACACAAACAAGTTGGTAACTGTCAAAGTATATGACGTCATGGGAGAAGTTGGACGACGCGCAAGTCATTCAATTATAGCCAATGTTGCGCTAGCAGACGCATGTATAATCAACGAAATGAGCGGACAACCTATTCTCATTCGACGATTCACTCCTGATCTGAAAAAGTACTTGGAAACTGAGGATAGAATTGAACTCATCAATGAGTCACCTGTATTCTCAATCGGTGGAGATTCAAAACCAAGCGAAAAACTAGTGGCTCTACGAGTCAAAATGAAATTAGAACAATTCGATGTTAGCATTGATTTCGATTTGATCAGAAAAATCATATCGTTCATCGAAGTGCCTTCGAACATCAACCTGAGAGTTTTTAGGATCAAACTCAAAAGAGCCACACAAGCATTCGCGAAGCGTGTTGCCAAACGAGTCAAACGTGCACTCCAAGAAAAAGGTGTTTTGGATGTAACAATGAACTTTGCTGCACCAAGATTGATCGTTCCGGAAAGCAGTGCGAACTGTGAAGGTGGTTTGACACTATCATTTGATAAGATACAATTCGGTACTGAACTAGAAGACGTAGAAGCAAGACAGAAGCGATTGGATGAAGGTGTAAATATCCAAGATGAAGACTACTACGATCATTTTCGCCTTGTGTTCACAAACGCGCACCTGACTCAATCGATTGGAGGTGGTGAAGAGCAAACTTTAATTGAAAAGACATCAGTAGCAGTTAAAATCTCACAAAGTTTGATTTATAATGATCCTCAAATTGGTCTATCGAAAATGGATGCAACACTAGACAGCCTGAAATTCAATATTTCGGTTGAAAAGATAGCTCACATTGTGCCAATCTATAATTCTATCATACAGTTAATAGATAATCCAACGGCACTTGAATACAAGGAAACATTGTTCTCAGGAACAGTCAAGATTGTACACGCACCTTTGCTACCAGAGCTTTATGAAGCAGAGAAAGTCACTTTCAATCGAGACGACCAAACAGGAAGGGAATACCATGCTGAACTTGTAGACGGAGGTATCCTAAATCTTTATGAAATGGACAAGAAATCAAGTAGACCTGTTGCTGTGATCAACATCGTTGGGTCTCGTACAGAAATATTCGATACGGAACACAACTATGGTATGAGAAACTATGTACGACGACGTGTGAAAAAACTCATCGGAATTGATATTGAAGACTCTACTAGTTGGGATGATAAAGAACTCCGCCGCGAGGAAAGAAATGGGCTACGAGGGTACGAGATCAGCGAGAACCAATTCTCGATAGTATTACCACAAGCTCACAAATCTATGATAGCCTTCATTTTTGAGGCTAAAAACAAGCAAGAATGGGTTAAAGCGCTACACAGTTCCATTGTTGCTCAGATCTGCTACGGTGTTAACTCTGTAACTGACATCGTGGATTTACGAGCAGGAATACGCAAAAACGCGGACTTGAACTTTAATTTTAATAAGGAACTTGCAGATTTGGAAAGAAGACGTGTCCTGTTGCATGTCCTTATTAAAGTCAAGCAAGTTACGATAACGTTGGACTACAAACCCGAAGTAGCAGCCAAAGAAAAAGAAGTACCATTACTGCAACTATCAATGAACACGTTCGTGATAGGCATCATATCAAGAAGATACGATGTAACAGTGGATGCCAAAGTATATGGTTTAACGGCAGTGGACATGACTAACGTAAGGGACACACAAACTAAAGATGCCGTACATCTCATGCGATCAATTATTTCATCAGTTGATCCCAAGTCAGAAAACTATCACCGTTTGTTAAGTGAAGGCAGTGTTGATGATGAAGACTTCCTCGCTTTCAGTTTCGTGAACATAAGAGACTTTAGGAGTGAGTTAGCAGAGGAGCAAGAAGCAAAACAGGACATGAAAATACGAGCACATAGATTACACTTTACTGTAGAACAATCAGTGTTAGCTCACGTGGTCGATCAAGGCACCGAACTGCAGGAAAGTATTACCAAAGATATCGTAGGTAGACCTGCAATCTTTAGCGCTCAACCTATTCTAATTAGAACGGGTACGGAACTAGAGCGACCTGTGTACCATATAGGAGCCCATCTAGACAAGATTTCGTTTTATCTTAGTGATACAGGATTCACGTTTTTACAATTCTCCGTCAAGTCGATGGGAACTAACTTGTCGCTGGGCAGTGAGACCACAGGAGTTGACGAGGGAACGCTATCACTGAAAAACTTCAAGGTCAAACAGTATGACATAGGACAAGAGCAAGCGCTATACAAGTGCGTTGCTGGTCCACTTGAAGAAAACGAACCATTAGTAGATTTGGTTTTCAACGCCAAGAAAATCCCTGCAGGAAAAGTTTACGAGAAGAAGCCAGACGCTTACGAACCAGCACCAGAGAAGCAACTGCGAGGCGATATTTTCAACGTTCTCACTATGAAGGCAATGTTGAGACCACTTCGAATTGTGTACTTGAACAGAATCGTTTGGAAAATTATCATGTTTTTCTCCTGTGGTCCACTCGTACAAGCAGTTGTTGGTACAAATATGGAACAAACCAGAAAGTTCACGCAACAACAAATCCGAAAACGAAAGTTGCAGCAAAAAGAAAAGAAAGAACAGCGACCTGCTATCAAGTTGATTCTTAATTTGGAAGCAACAGTCAAGAGTCCACAGATCATCATACCTGTGAG
>JAESGV010000267.1_pt1 | contig 24556 bp, 24 predicted proteins | sample 9269781 | NCBI WGS metagenome assembly JAESGV01 (sample SAMN15741586, study PRJNA653496) | algae metagenome | isolation source: Tildeniella torsiva UHER 1998/13D and co-occurring heterotrophs from... | place: Slovakia: Slovak Paradise National Park, Hrabusice, Kosice Region | collected 2000-01-01
GCGCGAGACTATTTAGAAATGGTCACCAAAGACGATAAATTTACTCAAACACCTGTACTCGTTTTTGCGAACAAACAAGATCTTGCTGGTGCAATGTCAGTTTCTGAAATTACAGAAAAGTTATTATCTACAACTTTCCGAGAAACGAATCGACATTGGATAGTACAACCTTGTGTTGCGAAGAAGGGAGTTGGTGTATTTGAAGGCATGTCGTGGTTAGCTGAAACATTGAAGACAATACAAACTCGTTTATAAAAATGCCATAAAATCATTTTTTGATAAAGTGTTTTATAAATATTTTTTTCATCGCCTGGACTTATAATGGAGCCATTCTGTTGCGATAGGCTGCTATTTCTTACGCTCTTAACTTTTAAAAATGCTCAGCGCAACCGGGGCTTGAAACTTCAACAAACCATAATCACAAAACAAAGAAGTCACCCAAACCAATGGGTACGGGATGCTAAATCAAAAGTAAGAGTGCTTGCAGCAAACAAAGACAAACGATGACGTTGTTCGTGTTGGATCTTCGGACCTTACATGCTAAAAGGCATTCTGTTTTGTTTTGCTAACAAGAACTCCATTGTAGATCGGTAAATGTTGTTCATTAATAAATTAACAGCAAGATGGTCTTAGCGAAAACCTGCTCTTTTCTTCATCTATAACGATAGTGTCCTCTGGTACTTGTACTTCGTACGGGATAGTCATGATTAGTTGCACCAGATTCATTTTCGAATCTTCTATTCCAATTCCATCTTTTGCGCTCGTAGCGAACCACCCAATGAATCCATTGTCGTAACAAAATTTTGTTAGTTTCTCTGATTGTACCTCGCGCTCCAAATCGCATTTGTTACACAGCAAGAATGTCGGTATTAACTCTCCATTTGGAAGTGTTACTTTATCATCGATATCTTTCTTCCATGTTTTTGCTGATTCAAGAGTCTGATTCCTAGATATATCAAACACAACAATCGCTGCGATTGCTTCCTTATAAAATACACGAGTCATACAGCCAAATCGTTCTTGACCTCCAATGTCTAATTGTGAGTAACTTGACATCTATAGCTTACCCCAGAACTGCAATTGAACTGATGATTTATCATCCCATGCAATATTAGTAATCCAAAAGTCAACACCAATCTAATACATTATTTTTTCACTGTGACTCGCTTACTGTAGGTTTATAATTGTTACAGTATGTATCTTGAGTAAATCGTCGAACAAGACTTGTTTTTCCAACTATTTCGTTAAACTATCATGATCCAGCATTACCTCCTACATCTCCAACAACAATAATTTTAAAAACTAGATTACTTGGATGATCTAGTTCTCTGACTCCGTACAACATTCAACAACTTTTTTCCGCCAAACACAACAACTACAGCTCGTTGAAGAGCTCATTTAATATTACAAATTTGTAGTGGCTCTTCGAGTTTGGCACTTGATTTACCTTTTAATCCTATCACGCTCATTTTGATTGCTTTTCTTTCATCTCGTTGTACAGTTTTTCCAAATTATCAACACGACTCTTTGGTGGTATGTATTTTTCTGTGCTCATGACAGTTGCGCCAATACCAATTCTATGGAACTCAAACATGGAACCAATACCTGTTCTAGGTGATCGCGGAGACTGCGATCTCGAAGATTTTGGCGACCCTGGTAAAGGAGCAAAAGATGGTCGTCTCCTCTTTGGTGAGTTTGAATCTTGCTCACTTGGAGATGCTAACGAGAACCGTCTCTCTATCTCTACGCTACTTTCAATTACTGTGTTAAGATTATAGCTTTCCAATTTTGGACTCAAATAGTCATGTGATTTAGCTGGGCTATAAAGCAAGTTTTGTGCTACATTTGGTGAGTACGCATACGCTTGTGGTGGTATCTTCACAGGACTATTAACAGCATTCGCTACGTTCTTGTTACGTAATCGCTTGATCCAGCCAAAGTTATCAGGATGTGGCCCTGCTTCTTCTTCCTCTTCTCGTATAAACGTATACGCAATCTCACCATGTTCAGATTGATCTAGACCAACTTCTTCCTCCTCTGGTGTAACATCCCAACCAAGTTTTGGAATCTTCCAGAAAACAGCTAAAATGATCGCTGTAACCACCATCGACCAACCAACTGTCACAGCAACAGCTGCAAGTTGAATTGGAACTTGCATCCAGTTTTTATCCCACCAACCTCCAGGAATAGTCGCACCAGCAGCAATTTGTACAAATTCTGCGGATGCAAACACACCTGTGAACAAACACCCATAGACACCTCCTAAACCATGAATGGCAAACGCGTCAAGCGAGTCATCCATAAACTTTAATTTGATCTTGACAAGCCAGTATACAATTACAGCAACACTAAACCCACAGAGTATAGAAACAGGAATTTGTATAAAACCAGCTGCTGGTGTGATCGCAACAAGTCCTACTACAACACCATTACATGCACCTACTAGTGATGGTTTGCCAATGTTGATCCAATCCATTAGCATCCAACCTATTGCCGCAGCAGCTGCAGAAAAGTTTGTACTTGCGAACACTGCTGCAGCCCATAGCCCACTTTTCAGTGTGGAACCACCGTTAAACCCTTGCCACCCAAACCACAACAAACCTGTACCGATAACAACGAGTGGTATGTTATGCGCTACTGGTGCAAAATGGGTGGTCACTGGTGGAACAGTATACGACCCTCTTTTTTGTTTCATTTTTAATACTAGTTTAGATAACACTGTTTGGTAATTCTTTCTCCGACGTAGAAATAGTAAAAATGTTAATGTGGAAAAACCAGCAGTGATATGTACTGCTGTACCACCAGCTAAATCTAGTGCTCCCAATTTGAATAAAAATCCAGTAGGCGCCCAAATCCAATGCTAATGGTTAGTTGAAGAAAAAGAAACGTACAGTTACTGGACAGTAGACTAACGTGCTCCACAAGAGTAGAAAGATACAATATGTTCGGAATCGTAATCGCTCTGCTACTCCTCCTGTTATCAGTGCAGGTGTGATAATTGCGAACATTCCTTGAAACATCATAAAAAGTATATTCTTGATTGTTAAATTTGTTGGAAAAAACGTACTGGTATCGTTGGCGCGTTTGCGTGAGGGTTATTAATTAAATTTAAATCTTTCATTAAAAAGTACGACATATCTCCGATGAATGCATTTCCATTAGATAACGCTAACGAGTAACCCCAAAACCACCACTTTTTTTGTTAAATGTTTGAATGAACTCGTACTTGTATCAGTACTATAAATCCAGCTGCCATGCTTTGCATCATTGTCGCCACTGTGTTCTTTCGTTTAACCATTCCAGCGTAGAATAGACCAAGTCCAGGAGTCATGATAAACACCAGCGCTACCGTGTTAGCGAGTATCGGTAGGACTTACCAGTGGATCCAAGCATGAACGCTACATCACCAGTGTCAAGCGACCATCCTCCGCTCGCTGCTACTGGTGCTGCAGTAGTCGTAGTTGGTGCTACTGTAGTTGTCATAACAATTATCTGACTATTTTTGTCGTCGAGATTAAGAGTTCATAATCTTTACAGTAACAAGCAAGCCCTAATGATACCCAAGATACTGTTGGTACTTTGTGTCTTGGTAGTATCGTCGCTAGAGAAGAGTATTCTAATATCAAATGTACAAAAGATTACTGCACTCAATTTTGGAGGTTCTGGTTTGGTTAAAGATGTGAGTGACACATTAGCTCAAGTTTTCACCAACAATCGGTGAGTCGATTTTTTCTTTTTTTCTAACAGTGCAGTGCTAAAACGTATAAAATGACGTACACTGCTACAGAGTAGGTTTTTCTATTGACGATTCTCACAGACACAGTTCATTGACTGGAATGCAAGATGCGATAGATGGAAATATTGACATCGCAGCGTCAGAGTTACCGCTAACGCAGCAACAAATTGATGACACGTACGATATCATGTATTTACCGTTCGCGGCATCTGCATTAGCGATTACGTACCATGTAGACGAAGTTAAAACGCTTACATTGGATATGCCCACACTAATAGGAATATTCAATGGAACAATCCGATACTGGGATGATTCTGCGATTAAAGCTACAAATGGAGCATCTGCTACTCTACTTCCTCATCAACCAATAGTACGGGTTGTTAGAGCAGGAACTAGTGGCGCAGTGTACATACTCACATCTGCGTTCTCTGCAGTAAGCGACACATGGAAATCCATTTACGGTACTACAGCTAGCGTGGCATGGCCAGACTCCAACAGTACTGTAACGAGTACATCTTCAGGACTGGCAACAAAAATTGCAGTAACACCGTATTCTATTGGATTTGGAGATGTTCAATCGTTGAAAGACTCTCCAATCGCAAAACTAGTAAACGCAGCAGGACAAGCAGTAACACCAAACGTTGCTTCAATAGAAAGTGCAGCAACTGACTTTTCTCTCGATTTTGAAAATAGAACAGTTGATATCGTCAATGGAATTGCACCGACTAGTTACCCAATCTGTATGTACTCTTATTTGGTATACAGAGGTCTAAACATGTCCGATTGTGACAAAGCGTTGGGAGTGTACACGTTCTTAACTGATCTATACTCTGAATCAAGCTCTTTCGATGCGTTGATTCAACTCAAGAACTCTGCACCACTAGATCCAGTAGCAAAAGCGAAAATGTTACTTCGAGTACGGAAAATGCAATGCAACACCAAAGTATTCTATAGTGAACCTGTAGACAACACACCAGTCACTATTGCTGGAATTACAGTTGCTGTCGTGATTGGTGCACTAGTAGCAGTAACAATTATTTGCATTGTCGTAGGGTACTTTTGGTACCAAAATTACAAAATCAAGAAACTTTTGAATCACATTGATGAAGGACCATCTGGCTTTGTTACACTGTTCTTTTCAGATATTCAAAATAGTACTGCAACTTGGGACGCATGCGTACGTTTTTCTTTGAAACTAACATCATAGGGTGACGACATGGAAATAGCCATAGGTTTGCATAATGAGCTCATGAGAGCAACGATAACAAAGTATGGTGGTTATGAAGTGAAAACTGAAGGTGATTCTTTCTTTGTTTCATTCAAAGATCCAGCAGCTGCCATTCTATGTTGTAGTGAAATTCACATTTCGCTAATGTACGTGGATTGGCCAGAATCAATCCTCCAAGTATCAACTTCGAAAGAAATTCGTGATCCAGAAACAGGTGATTTACTTTTCCGTGGTTTACGCGTGCGTATAGGTCTACACATTGGCATACCAAACGCAAAACTTGACCCAACGACCAAACGTACTGACTACTTTGGAACTCCTGTAAATACAGCTGCTCGTTGTAGTGATCAATGTCCAGGTGCCGTTACATACATTACCAAAGACATGTACGACTTTTTGAGCGCATATGTAGGAGATGTAGAGCTCGAGTACCCGTTCTGTAAATCAGTTGGTATGTTCACTTTCCAGGGACTTTCCGAGCAACAACAATTGTACATTATTTTACCCAATTGTTTGGCTGGTCGATCTAGTCGAACGATAAAGAACGCCAAACACGATAAAGAAAAGGAGAACTCTGGACATGCCAAAAGATTATCAATAGTTGAACAAGTCTAAATTAAACTATTTTTTGATAAATAGTCGAGTGTATCGGCGAGAGTGGTCTCGATGGGAGTGAATTGGATCGAAATAGCCTTGTGAATCTTCTCGCTATTGAATAACATGCTTTTTCCATTTTCATCTTTCATAGTGCAGGTATGTCCTCCGAATAGTTGTGGACGCGTTTGTGTCATAATATCGCCAACGTTTTTCCATTTGTATGTATTTGGAACGCATAAAAATCGTTGGTTTTGTTCATCTGTCTCTGCTAATAGAATGTGAGCCTACATGTTAGTCATGTGTTTCTATTTCATACTTTTGCGACATCTCGAACGTCACTGAGACCCATTCCTGCATATTGCCAATTTTCCAACTCTTTTCCTTCCTTGATTGTTGTCGCGATCTGTGCGATCCGTTTGTTACTGGTATTTAACTGATTCAAATCTTCATACTTTTGCAATGGAGGTCCGATAATGAGCGGAGGGTTAACTACGATCAGTGAAAACGGTGCTCCATCTTCAATAAACTTCCATGCTCTTCTCTCTGCTTGTACTTTTGAGAATGGGTATGGCCCGTTTTCGATAGTACTGTATGTGTTCCAGTTCTCTTCAGTGTGAACGACTCCTGCTTCGATTGTATCTGCGGCAGATACAGCGGCTGTACTAGATGTTATGACAACCTTGGTAACAGTTCCAACCTCTTTACAGGTTGTGAGGACGTTCAATGTTCCCTTTAATGCGGGTTCCACGAGTTGTTCTTGTGCATTTGTGATTCCACTTATGAAATAAGGTGACGCTGTGTGGAATACAATCGAGCATCCTTTTATCGCATCTGTAAATGATCCTTCTTTGAGCAAATCTGCTTCGAATAGTTTTAAATTGTCGGAGTGGGGAAGATCTAACAAGTGACGATGTTTTTCGGTGTTTGTTATTGAACGAACAGTTCCGTGAACAATGTATCCTCTTTCCAATAATTGTTGGACAACGTGAGAGGCTAAATAGCCAGTCGCACCGGTCACACAAACTGTTTGTGTCTTACTCAACCTGAATTTTACAACAATGCACAAAATACTTCTTTGTACGTTAGTGACAGTCGTACTTCTGGTCACATTCATAAGCGCAGATACAGCACAATGCAAAGAGTACGGATTTTCGCCAGACCAACTCCATTGCTCCACGTGTGACCAATTGAAAATCTTTTTTAGCGATAAAGGTAGAACTCACAACGATCGAACAAAATATAACAAATAGACTTACTAGATAAATGCAGAGAATGCTGTACAGATGTCCTAAAAGAAGCAGATCATGGAGATGCAGAAGAAAGCGAAAAATATGCATCCGGCGTTCTTGAAGTATGCCCATGGAAATTACGTGGCTTCCGTAAGTATCAATTTGCAAGAAACTAATTATTTTAGCTGAAGTAGACGCTTTTATTGACAACAAAGCATCACAGTTTACCAATTTGAAAGTCGATCACAAACATGGCGTTTCACCACAACTCATTATGAAAAAGAAAGCTGGAACGACAGATACAATCTCGATATCAAACTGGAAACAGGATCAAATAATTGAGTTCTTAAAAGAAAAACTGGAAGCGTAAATGTATTTATACTACAAAAGCGTTCAACTACTTGGAAATAGTTTTTTATCAAAAGTTGTTCCAATAGTAAATGTGTAGAATGTCTTCCCGGCAGATGTGATATGATAGTACACAAATCTGATTTGTTCGAGAGTTCGCACAGCTTCTGGAATGTATTGATATAGTTCTGGCAAAAATTCATTGTTACTGCCTCAAATGAGTATTGGGAGCATACATCAAAACAAATTAACCTAGAGTAAGTAGTCGGCGCGTGTCTTACAGTATGTTGGCACCAGGGTATATTAGTGGTCGCAAACGATTGATTCATCTCTGCCAGCGTAGTCCCAACAAGAAACAGAAACACTCTTTCCGTTAGTGCAACTGGTACACTTGTTACGTCAACAACAGTAGGTGGGTTGCCCTCTGGAAATGTGTTTTCTGTGTAACGGATTATCAAGCACGTTTTACCAGCGGCTGGAGAGCCAACTACGCACATCTTTAGTTCTCTGTCACGCATTTGCTGTTTACAAAAATAATGCAAACTTTCTGCGATGTAACGTTCATGTCTATCGCCGCCAGCACAGGTGTTCCGTTACATGTCATGTTAAAAAGGAAGTTGGTCAATATACCATCATTATTCGTATCTGGAGCAGACAATACAATACATGTTTGGGATGATACACCTGAAATCTTATACACAATACCATTAGAAGACCCACTACTGTTCGAAAAGGTCATTATACGTGCCGGAATACAACTACACGATGGAAGACTTGCAATAGTGTCCTCCGTAGGCGTAATATTTGTACTCAATTCCATTACTCTCCGAATAGAATTCACTGTTCGCGATCACATAGAGAGTATCTACTCAATAGTGCAGTTACCAAATGGTACATTGGTAACAGGAGGCGCACGGTTGCGTTTCTGGGATATATCCAGTCGTGAATGCATACACAAAGAGTCGCAAGGCAAATACGTGAACGAATTACTAGTGCTAAGAGATGGTCGTCTGGTGGTATCTCACTTTGGCAGAGAATCTATTCTAATTTTTGACGTTAGTTCCGGTACATTAAACCATGAAACAAAGAAAGTGTTAAGCGGACACACCTATTATGCGAGATGCGTTGCGCAACTCAACAATTCTACTTTAATATCAGCGAGTGACTACACTGATATCATTATTTGGGATTTGACAATGTACAACATCAAAACCCGAGTAAGTATCGGCTCACAGTCACCTGTTTGTTGCATAGTGCCACTACGTGATAATTCTATTCTAGTGTGTGGTGAATATTTATTAACTCTTGATCGGGATGGTGGGATTGTAACTAACTCTCAAGTTCCTGTTTCTTCTACTGCTTGTGAGACAGATCAACACATTGTCCTTGGTCAAGACTGTCATGTCAGTATCTATAACAAGTGCAGTGGAGCACCAGTACTTAGTTTGAAACTGTATAAAGTATCACCAAAGATAATCATGAACATTCGGTAAACTTTAATAAAATAGATCAGCTATTATTTGTTTTAACTTTTCTGTAATTTGTGGCTGCTGTCTGCTGGCACATAAGGCACATTGACAAATAAATCCATAGCACTCTGCCAACTCTTCTCTTTTATCTTCAGTAGTATCCCTATATTGAATCGTAAGCTCTTCACCGGCCTTTATGTCCCTTTTAGCACAAACTACCATGTGATCCTGCACTCTTTTGTATGTGCAGTTTGGAGAACATGCGTGATTGATAAGCGTAGTCAGCTTGAGCAATGCAGCACCTCGCCCAAAACTAAAAGAATTTGTAGTGTAGAGTGAACATATGTATTGGTATGACGAGAAGTCAAAGCGAGGATCTCCTAGTAGGTTCAACTTGGACACAATCAAATACCACATTCCCACTCTATATATACACTCACGCTTCAAGGGAGCGCAGTAGAACGTTTTAAACTCTGATAGGTCTTGGATTGAACAATTCCTTGTAAGTGCCATTCCAATAGCTTTAACGTACATTTGGCTTAGCTCATTGAATCTTGCCAAATCAACACCTCTTTTGTTCAACTCCCCCACATACTTTTTTTCAACTTCAAGTTTGCATTCTGAGGAACAGTATTGCTCTCCCTTGCAATCAGAAAAGCAGTTATGACAAATATTATATCTGTTGCCTATGATTACTGGTTCTTCAAGAAATAAGGTCTTGTCAGCTGCGATATCTTCTGTTGTAAACACACCTAACCCATACGAATTCCTGCGCACTCTGAGGAATGGTACATTTTCAAATTGAGGTAGCCCATTTTCTTCCAAATATTTTTCTCGCTTTTTGTTGCCGTATACATCGGAAACATGGCCCTCTTCTGAGGAATTCAGAAGCTTTTCAACAATCTTTGCATCATTCAGCAAAGTAAAATCTTCTCCTAAATTGCTAATAATTTGGTTGATAGGACCTAAAATAGATTCGTCTTTTGAAAGGATCACAAGCCCATCTGCTAATGCATTAAGACTATTTGGATTTGCTTCAAATTGTGAAAAAAACCGCTTCTTCCAGAAAGTGACATCTTGCGTTGCATCCAATCCAGCATCATGAAATTGGTCATTTAAAATCTTTTCCGTTGTGGACAGACTTTCGTACGTTTCTTTGGTTAGTTCATGTCTGGTTTCAGCCTCTAACAACTTTTTGATCATTTTGGTACGATCCTTCATTCTTGATAGTTTTCTAAACGGTGCAGAAACAATTTTAACATCTTGACTTGCTACGTAGCTAACCATGCTTTTAGATCAATTCTGCGTTGACTTGAATTTTATAAACTTATTTTTACAAACTAGTTTTATTTTCCAAATAGTATGTTTCTTCTTCGTTGCTGATCGTGGTACCTACGATGAACAATCCAATGGCAGATAGTTTTGAAATGACACTTGAAATGAGTTCGAATGTCATCGAGTATCGTGATGATAAACTTAGTAACTGCCATTTGTTCAATCCATTGTCGTTTTCTAGTATTTTGATATTGAAATTTTGTCTCATGTACTTCATCACGTCATTCGAGCCCTCGAAATGTAAATATCCCTTCTTACGCGTAATCACGAGTATCTTGTTCGAATTCTTTTCCTGTAGTTCGACGATAGTATTTTCGATTAAAACGAGTAGTGGTTGGATTTGGTAGTATTCTGCCTCGACTAGTAATTGGTAGAGCAATGACAATGAACTTGGTAGAGATACTTTTCTATCGCGAAGATAGTTTAGTATAAAACGAAAGTGAGTTGGTTCTCTATCGATAAAGTATTCTCGTTCTATAGTACCAACGTTGAAACGCTCGCTGACCAAGGAAGCCAGCATGTGATACTTCAAATTATTAATGGTCGCAAGTAGTGCTTGAAACTTGGTTCCTCCAACGTTAAATGTAACTATTTCCATTTCTATGGTTTTCGTGGTTTCACATTCTCCCTTCTATACTTGCATTGATAGTTTGTGAGTAGAAGAGCACTGAGAGCGTTATCATTGCGTTATTAGGAAATTCGTTTACAAGATGCATGAAGCTTGCTAATAACTCAATTTTTATCAGAGTCTTCTTCATCTTCTGTCTCCTTTTCTTCTTTTTTCTCACTCTCACGCATGAACGTGGCGACATTTGAACACTTTTCTAATGTGTATTTGTCTTTTAGTCGCTTACTGGCTTGTACAGTTTTGAGTCTTACTTCGATTTGATTGTTTGGTAACAGTCCTCGTTCTCGTAACTGTTTGAAAACGTACAATCTTCTATTATTCAAACTGCAATAGTGTTTGTCATCGATAGGAACGACTGTTATTTGTGGTATATCTTTTATGTTCACCTTTTTATCGATTATATCTTGTAGCGTTTGCTGAACTGATTTTTGGTCTGAGAATCGAGGTCGTATCTTCGAATGTTCAAAACGAATTAGTGCTGGGTCGACCATTATCGACATATCTTTGGGCTTTTTGTCTTTCATGATGATCAAATGTTAAATGTGACCGTTTTCTTGGTTGACCAAACAAAAATTTGTAATAGAACGGTGTATACTGGGTCATCCTACGCGTTACCACTTGTTTGTTGTGAAGAGCACTTGATTAGTTTACTTATTTTTAGTAAATTCTTTTAATTTATAATAATGTTTCTTTGGAATGCTCTCAGGAAGCAGAATACTGAGCTAGCTGTTCTACAGTGCCTGTCAAAGACAGTTTGATGGGCCTTCTATTTGTAAAAACGTGTCACACAAAGCAAAACCATGTCTTTGAGATTCAACCCGTTCCAACCTCTATCACTCGATGGTCTCAGCGTCGGCATGGATAATCCAAATAACTGTACTATCATGAACATGATGCCAATGGTATAAGTTATGATCAAAACTAACATGTAGTATTTCGATGCAAGCGCCGACGTCGGTGCTCTCTTGTTCAAAGAATGGCAAGTCAAAACTGGATGGATGTACGCCATAGCCATACTAGTCATGTTCTTCGCTTCCATATTCAACCAATTCTTGTTTTTTATTGTGAAAAGAAAAGTTACATACAGAGAACCAAACGCATATGAACCAATAGACAAGTAACTCTAATTCACACACCTATTAACACTTGTAGAAACGAAAAACTAAAAGTCATAGCGTGGTATATCATCAAACCAACAGTATTCTTGTTTCAAAATGCACTCAGTTATTTATTGATGTTGGCAGTAATGACGTTCAATGTCGGAATCTTTTTAGCCGTTATTGTTGGAAACACTATTGGATGGGCGATATTCAGCATGCGCAGCGGAATAACACCCGAAGAATCGTGTCATTAAATTGTATCGTCTCGTTTCTTTTTCGGACTGCACGAAATCTTTTTCTTCCACGGCGAGGTCTAATGTGAGCGTAATAGGACAAACATACGTGTCGGGAGTACTCTATCGCAACTTTTGGTGCCTCTTTGCAGAACTCATCTATGAATTCCTCAACTGTCTCCCATTCATTACCTTCAATAATGATCCTACAATACTACGAGTGAGCATTGATAATGGATTAAACATACCTCCCAATCTGGTGGTGTTTGTGATGATGAGTCATGAGAAATGGGCAGTCCAATTCTAATGCCCACAAGTTCATGTTTATCTACAACTCTATTAGATGCACTTAAAAACATACGATTCAAGTAACTTTCCTTAAAATCTAGAATGATATCTGCAAAGCTCTTAACATTGTTAGCCAATTATTTAAATTACGTTATATGTTAGTGGTTTGTACATGAGGTCTGTTTTGCGACTGAAACCAAGCGCTCCATACTTTCCCGCACAATGCACTACTAATACTATATGCCTTACTTTAATGAAAATATTAACGTACTTGTAGTAATGGTCAAGAACTCTAGTATCGAAAATGACTGGGTATCTGTCTACTCGCTCAAACTGTTGCGTAAAGTAGCTACATCGTGAGAAATCTTCAAGCATTCTTACATTCCTAGAAAAGTCCCCTCTACGCATCGTATTGGGAGGGATTCTCTGATTATCTCTTTCGCAGTTCTAATTATGCTGTACAACGATCTGCTTCTATCAATATTGAAAAAGTACTGTTCGATATAGTTGTACTCAAATTGAGTGATAAACCCGTTAATCTGTGCCATCTTGTGGACGAATGATGAGTTTGAATCGAATTCTGGTAGTGCAGGTCTCGGTACTTTTGGTAAATCTTTTGCGTTCTGAAATGGATTGAATTTTAGCGTTCTGTTGACGGTAAGATCCAACGCCCAGTTTTCTTTTGGCGATTTTGGGGATGTTAGTTTAATTGGTGATTGCTTTCGGGGTGTAAGACCTCGCGAGTTTTTTTGTGCGCGAATACTTGAAGAACATCTATTGCTCGATAACTGTGGTAGAACCACTATGGATGTCTTTGGCGAGTCCATTTGGACAACTGTAGACTAACTTACAAATTTCACCTTGGCTAACCTACAGTGATAGCTGTCTACAAATCATACCAAAGCGAAGAGTTTGTGCTGACCAATCATACGAAATGGAAAGAGTAACAATAAACAAGTAATCTGATCACGGTATTAATAGACTACAACATTGCCACTTATAGAAGTACATCAAAGCAAACTAACAGGCAGTGTTTTTATCATACTGCAAAAAACATCACAATGCGATCGTATTGTACTGCTTTCACAGTAATATACCTTGTCATTGTACTTGAACTAGCGGTGGCCTCAACATCACCTGGACCTCACACTCGCAAGCAACGATTAACGCAAGCAATCGACGATGCGCACAATAATGTCGACAATTATGATTTGAACACCAATGGGAAAAAGTTTGGCGATTATATGAAAGAAGATGAAACGACTGGACAGCATCGTGCTCACGTTCCCTGGAACGAGGGATATTTTCCTGGCCAAAACTTGGACAGGCTCCCAGAAAATTCTTTATGCACCACCGACAATCTAACTGGTTGTAGAATGCACCAAGCTGGGAATAAGCTGCACCATGTGGACGCGAATATAGCTGGACGAGAATTCTACAACCCACAGAATCATGTTGGGCGTCAACCAGGAGTTCCTCAAAGTGCATCTTCTGGTGGTATTCTACAACGTAGAGGAAGACCTGGTCATTGGGACGACCTTGATAAATTTGCACCAAATATTCGTCGCAACTCGTACGGTAATGCAGATGGAACAGGCGAAGCTATTTTTGCGATGCACAAAAAAGATGGTAAATGGAGAGGAGCATACAGAGATACTAAAGAAGGTGCGAAATGGAAACCATTCAACACTGGTCCAGTAAGTATTCCTGATCAAGGACCCGATGGTTATAAAGACACTGCACAAAAACCAGTAGCGTCTAAAGAAGCATGGATGCCATTGTGGAAGAGACGTCAAATGCAAGAAGCTGCAGCTAGTAGTGCAGGAACAAGTCAATCTCCAGAAAGAGGAAGATCTCGAACAAGAAGTTCTCCACAACCTAGATCTCGAGATAGAAGCGAAAATAGAAGAGGAAGAAGTCGTGAGCGAAGAGTAAATAAAGGAAATAGAGAGCGTGCTCCATCTAGAACACGAGGAGGTTCTCCACAACGCACAAGAGGTAGTCCAACAAGCGAATCATCCAATCGTAATCAGTCACCAAAGCTCCAAGTAAGAGCAAGGTCTCAAACACGAAGAAATAGAGAACCAAGATCGAAATCTCCAGGTACAAAAAGTTCACCAAGTAGCAGATCTCAAAAGCCTTCAAGACGCAAAGCTACTTCACCAAAACGATCTAAGAATCCCAGAAGAGAACAACCAAGAGCTAAATCTCCCCCAAGAACTTCACCTCGAGAAAGAAAAAGCTCAGTGTCGCCATCAAGAGAGGCGAAAACAAGAGGGAGATCCAGAACAAGGAGTTCTATAAAATCAAGATCTCAAAACAACAGTGAAAACAGAAGAGGAAGAAGCAGAGACCGACAAAACTCACATGGCAGACGAGAAACGTCACCAAGACAAAAATCACCAGCTCAACAACAACGTGCAAAGAAAAGTTCTCAGGGAAGCAACTCTCGAAGGACTTCAAAAAGCAAAGCTACTTCACCAAAACGATCTAAGTCTCCCAGAAGAGAACAACCAAGAGCCAATTCTCTTCCAAGAACTTTACCTCAACGTAGCAACTCGAAACGCGCATCAAAGAAAAATTCAAAGAAAGGAGGAGGTCTAGTAGGTGCTCTGAAATCTTGTTTCAACTGCGGTAAGAAGAGAAAATAAATAATTGTACAACTTTTTGTAATATCACAGTACTGATCTACAAAATAATAATAGACTATTCTATGACCACTTTTGGAAACATTGACAAAAGCGTTGTACCATGCTGACAAAATATGTCGCTATTGTGTTATGGATGACACTATTGTTGTGGGTCGTAACTGCATCATCGTCACCAGGACCTTACACACGCAAGCAACGACTAACAAATGCTATTGAAGACGCGCACAATGGAGTGGATAATGATGACTTGAATATTAATCAACAAAGATTTAGCCAATATATGCGTGAAGATACCACTACAGAGCAACAGCGAGAACACATTCCATGGAATCAGGGAGAATTTCCTGGTAGAGATTTAGATAAGCTTCCAGACAATTCATTGTGCACTACCGACAACCTTACTGGTTGTCGAATGCATAAATCAGGAAACAAGTTACACCACGTTGACGTGAAGGTAGAAGCTAGAGAGTTTTACAATCCAAACAACCACGACAAGCAACCAGGTGTACCACAAAGCTCGGCATCAGGAGGTATTCTTCAACGAGAAGGAAAAGATCAATGGAAAGATATTGGCAAGTTTACGCCAAATATTCGTCAAAGTTTGTATGGTAACGGAGATGGAACAGGAGAAGTAATCTTCGCTATGCATAAGAAAAATGGCGAGTGGAAAGGAGCATACAGAGACACCAAAGCTGGCTCAAAGTGGAAACCTTTTCTTACTGGGCCTGTTGATATCCCAGTCCAACAACCTTCTGCCTACGAGGCACAAGTAAAGAAATTGGAACCAGGTTATGCAAAGTGGGTCCCATTCGCTCAAAGACAACAGAACAAGAAAATAGATGCAGATAAAAATCGATCGAAATCACGAGAGAAAATAGAACCTCAAGGATCTCCGCGAGGTGACAAATCGATGTCACCGAAGTCCATTAAACAAAAAAAAGATTTGAATAATTTGGAAGAGCAGAAAATAGACGATACTCCACGAAAGCCAAAAGAGAGATCAAAATCAAGAGATAAGAGCCCCACAAAGCAAACTTTCTCACCCAAAAACAAAGGCAGTCCTAAATTTCGAAAGTAAATCACACAGGTAACATTGTTATAACTATTTGTATTTATTGTACAACAATAACACTTCTCTGCGAATATCCGTATAAAATCGCATCATAATCACAACCAATAAAATAAATCCATACACTAAAACAACCATGGAAGAACTCTTTTCTCGCTTTTCATGAGTTTGTGCATCACTCACTTGACAATACACTAACAAATACTGAATGCGTATCCTCTCACTATTCTTGACCACAATATACTTGTTCTTTTCTTTTCCTATTTTACATACCACTTGATCGTCGTCACTGGAACGAATTTTACATTGTACAACACATGAAAGTTCGTGTCCAAGTGTAGTGGACTTTTTCCAACCAACAACACCACCTGATGAGAAATCCCGAGCAACTCGCAAATCTTCGCAACTGTAGATTCCTTCTCCGAATGCGTTTCCATTTTTCATTTGTTCGGTATTGGAATAGTTTTGTAGGGAGTTTGTTAGTATCGAATAAAAGTTTTCCATGCTGCTACCGTGGTAGCCTGTAAGGATTTTATCATCTGGAGTTGTACGCATGGGGTTGTGGTAAATGATTTCGTACACGTGATCGGGTTGTACGTGTCCATGTATTTGTGTTGCCCGGAGATACTGTTGTCTTGGTAAATATTTAACTGTGAATTGTGTACAACTCGATGTTACTATAAATTCGAGTAGATATGGAGCGTCAGTGTTTTTTGTACAGTCGCTCAAGTATTGTTTAGCGTCATTCAAGATGCTGTTTCGATTAAAAGTTAATGATTGTTTGTTTTTGTATAACTCTTTTACACTTGGCATCGCATCCAAACATGTTTTCTGTATGTTAGATTCTTTCGAATATTGCGTTGCATACCAGTCTTTCGAAATCTTTTATATCTGATTTGATAAAGTGCTTGGGAAAGGGACGCAACGACATGTCGTTCCGATACGAGTTAGCACTCGAACAGAGTAGGCACATGTACAACTCATACACGTGTTTAGCCAACTCATACTCCAAGTTCATTTTGTAATTGTCTGCTGTCACTTTTGTCACCAAACTACCGCAGAAGTGGCGAGGTCATCTTTTCTCACGTTGTGAAACAATGGGTGGTAGTATTTCTCGAGGTGACAATGATTTATTCAACGAAAACGAAAACACTCATCAAACACCAACAAACAATGCTCATGCTGCAAATACTACTGTAACTCAGCAAATACCAGCCCCACAACCACAACCAATGCCAGCGAGCATCCCTCATGATAGAGTCATGCTACAACCACAAACACCTCAACAACATACACAATCACCACAAACTCAGCCACAGATGCCTCAACAGGTACCGCCACCTCAACAAAACATTGCTCCTCCGAGACCGAATGACCATGTCGTACATAGAAATCTACTAGACGCTGCAGTAAAAGGAATTACCGAGCATGTGCAATTATGCATCAATGCAGGAGGTAACATACACGTTTGCGATCAGGTACGTACCATCACAAGCTGACATATATAGGAAGGTAAAACGCCTCTACATTATGCATCTGCAAATGGGAATTTAGAACTTGTCAAATTGTTAGTGGCACATGGAGCTCAGTTAGAAAGAAAATCAACAGTATGTTCTATACCATAGTCCTAACAATCAAAGAACGATGAAAAGATCACCGCGTTGTATACCGCTTGCCAAAAAGGCAAGTATTCGATTGTAGAGTTTCTAATCAGCAAGGGTGCCAACTACAAGTCACCACAACGAGATGTATGTATGATTCAACTCCTTTAACACTATAGACATTATATACTCCACTTCATTGTGCTGCGACTTATGGATTTGTTGACATCTGTAAATTGTTAATTCAAAAGGGTGCTCCACTGGAGTCACGAAGCAGTGTATGTGAATTTATTTTGTTAACATTTTTAGCTTGGATTGTCACCACTGTACGCCGCAACTTTTGCAAAACAATTAGGAGCAGTAAAAGTCATATTCGAAGCCGGTGGAAATATTCACACAAAGATTGACGTACGTTTTCAGTAGTGTCACTAACATTTTTAGCTTGGTTGGACACCACTTCATTCTGTGGCAAGAAGTGGAACGATAGACATTGCAACGTATTTACTCGACAAGGGAGCCAATTTGGAAGCACAAGCGAATGATGGTCTAACTCCACTATTAGCAGCAGTACAAGCCAGTCAAGCGTCAATGGTACATTTCCTACTCGATAAAGGTGCCAATCGATACGCAACAATGATCGTACGTCATACATTTCCAACTAACAACAAGAACAAACAAAATCAAAAACAAAATGCGTATCAACTTGTTCCCAAGAACGATCAAGCGCAACATATTACCAATCTATTAACAACGCATAGACCACAACAAGTAGTACAACAAGTTGTACAGCAAGTTGTACAACCAGACATGTCTCTTATTCAAAGACAAATTAGTTCCGAAATGAGAAGAAAAGAAAGAGAAACAGAAATAGAACTCAAACAACAAGAAGAACGATTTCAAAAAGAAATGGAACAAAAAATTGCAAAAGAGAGGGAACGTATTGAGAAACTATATGCTAAGAATGTTACAAGTACTGCCGTACAAAAGAGAGGAAAGAGAATTGCATTACTCATAGGAAACTCTGAATATGTGAATACAAGTGTATTACCTGGTCCCTCTCATGATACCAATTTAATTGCAGAAAAATTGAAAATGTTAGGATTTGAAGTCACCATTGCAAAAAATTTGAAAACAAAGCGTGAGATGAGCGGAATAGTGGAGAAATTTACAAATTCTCTTCTAGATGCTGATGAAGATCTTGAATGTTGTTTCTTTTACTATGCGGGTCATGGTTTACAGTACCAAGGTGTCAACTATTTGTTACCTACAGAGATTAGTCCTAACGTGGCTGATTTGGAACCAATTTGTTTGAGTCTATCGGATGTAGTGGCACAAATTGGAGAATGTTGTAATAGTAGATGCGCACAAGTGGTAGTAGTCGATGCTTGTAGGAATGAGTGGAAGAAGACTCGTAACGTGGAAACGTCACCAGGTTTAGCTCAAATGGATACGAATGGAGGAACTTTTTTGATCTTTTCAACAGCTCCAGGTACACTAGCGCAAGATAGTTGTGAAGAATCCGGAGAAAACAGTCCATTTGCACTTGCAATGTGTAGAGCGATGCAAGAACAAACTGAGCTATACGAAATGTACCGCAACGTTTCGTCAGAAGTACAACGAATGACAAAAACAGCGCAGACACCGTACTTATCATCGTGTTTAGCGTCAAAGATTGTTTTATAAAATAGCTCTGTTATTGTAACTTCTAGTTGACCATTCTTAGTTGACCGACAAAAACATGAATCGTTTATTCAACAGAATACCTCAAATCGCTCGTGGAGGCCGTAGAGCATTCCATACTGCCCATTTCGATACATACGAAGAGGGAAAGAAAGTGTTTCATCACAATACCAGACAATTTTATGGATTATTAGTCGGTGTTTTAGTTATCGGACCCGTTTACTTGTGGTGGTCTGAATCAGCCGGAGTACTACCAAAAGCGCATTACATTTGGGCAGAAGATGCTAAACCAGCCTTCTTCCACACTCGCAAAAAGCCATTCTCATGGGAATGCTACGACTGCTCTCTTTTCGATAGAGAATGCCACAGAAAATGCAAAGCCGAAATCGCAGAAAAGAAGGCTGCTTGGGAAAAGTTGCAAGCAAAACAGTAATTTTATTCTATAAAGAAGGGAGTTTTTTGTACAAAATGAAAGAGACGAGTATTTTGCATAGCGTCTGTATGTAGCAATATCAATTATATTGCACTATTCTTGCTCTCCTGTTGTCAAAAGTTTTTACACAAACCGATTTGTCTTTCTCCAAATGCACATTCTCTTGTAACTTTTTAACAAACATGTCTACACAAGAACCTGACGCCAAGCGAAGAAAGGTAGAACAAAGTGACGACATGATATGCGAGGAAGACGGTCCAGAAAGCACAGTTATCAAACCGTTTCCAGATCCTTCACAATGTTCGTTTTTTCAGATATTTAACAAGTGCAGATAAAATGAAAAAGAGAACACCACAACACGGACCTAAGATTCAACCAAACGATATTTATTTATCACGAAAATCAAATTTATCATCAATATACGCTCGTGCAAAGAAGATATTTCAACACAACTTGTATAATGGAGAATGTTACATACACGCACTAGGATCAGCAATACCACTCGCAGTTGAGATATCACTAAAACTTCAACAAGAATTTCCTCTCGTTATGTCACCAAAAACAGATACTGTGAAACTAGTCGATGATTTTATCCCAAAGAATGGCGTAAGTTGCTTGACTACGTCGCTCTAACGTATAGATTGGTGAAGCATTTTCTCAAATTAGATACAACTCTGCAATTCACATACTATTGAAACTCGATGCACAAGTCAAAAAGAAAACAAAGAAAGAAGCCAGCGGTGGTGACTTTGGAGACGATTTTATTTCTCTATAAAAACAAGAACTTCCAGCGTTGCTCTTAAAGAATAATAGATCTCCAAGCCCAAGAAACTTTCAAGACAGCTGGAAACAACTATTACTGCTGCATTTCTTCTCCCATCAATTTTAACTTACTTTCTTGCGCGGGATTGCTAGTGATCTTTCTTTGGACGTGAAATCTGACCAGCGCTACCGTTATGGAAGCTGATGGGACATGTCACATGACAACGCTCCAGATTCCTCGCTCAAACACTGCAGAAAAATGATAACACCAAGACTCGTTGTACTCGTTCTGCTATGTACTGCCGTTGTACAGTCAGCAACAATTTATGGTGTTAACGTTCATCCCTACTTGATACCAACACTGGAGAAGACCACACAAGTGGCTCAAATACTCCAAGCGAGAAATATTCGCAGTGTTCGTATGGACTTTTCACCATACTCTGACGTTCAATTCTTTCGATCGGTAGTAAATATTTTCAAGTCCTATGGCATCGCAACTGAAGCAATGTTATACGATCCAAACGTAAACAACTATGCTTGCGGAGGACAAGCTTCAGAGAGCACAGCCTATAGTGTCACCTACGCTTTTGTCAACCAAATGAAAGATATCATTTTCGATTGGAAAATACAAAACGAAAGACAACTGAAAATCAACCCAAGTGGTGTCACCGCAGCTGATTTTAATACGACTTGTGGTATACTAGAAGCCAATGTCAATCGTGGTATGTCACGTGCAATCAAAGATGTCGCAATTGCTAGTGGTTACCCACTACGCGTCATCTTGGGATTTGTGTTCAACTCGTATGGATTCTTGGACTTTATGATTTCTCAAAATGTTCAATTTGACATTATTGGGTATCATGTTTATCCATGGAACTACCAAACCAACTTTGCCACCGACACATGGTTCGGAACAGGTGGTTTGTTCACTCAACTACAACGTTTCAACAAGCCAGTTCACTTGAACGAGTTTAACTGTGGTGAAGTGTACAGCGGCACCGACTACAGCAACCAACCAGGAGGAACCAACTTTGAGCAATGTTTACTTGGAATTAGAAAACATTTGTATGGCATTGTAACACAAACTCAAGTTGTGTTGGAATCTGTTTCACTGTACGAGTTTTTTGATCAAACAAATTTACCAGATCCTGTTGAGAGCAAATTTGGATTAGTGTATAATGTCACTACACCGAAAATTAATTTGTACTTGTTGTCAGCGTTTGCTGGAGGTCAACTTAGTGCTGCGGAACAGTTAGAGATTACAAATAGAGGATTATTCACTGCTGCTGAGATTCAAGCAAGAAGAGCTACAGCAACACCTACTCCTACTGTAGCACCAACTACAACCAAAGCACCTACCACGGTAGCACCTACTACGACCAAAGCACCAACGACTGCTGCACCAACAACAAAGGCACCAACGACAGTTGCATCAACTACCACAAAAGCGCCAACAACTGCTGCACCGACCACAACTGCACCTACTACCACAACAACTAAAGCTCCTACAACTACTACCACAACAAAAGCACCAACAACTACTGCGCCTGCTACCACCAAAGCACCAACTACTGCATCTCCAACATCAGCAGCTGGTGATCCATCCAACGCGCCATCACCATACATTTCATACAACCCACTATTGGGTTCCCAAACAGATGGTAACACTGCATGTTCCATTTTACCAACTGTAGCTACTGATCGTATTTCCCAAATCATTGCCAACTCTGGTAGTCTAGTAGATGCCATTAAAGTACAGTATAAACGTACTGATGGTACTACCTATATGAGTAACTCTTGTGGTGGTGTTGGTGGTGTTCCAAGTACCTTTACTTTTAACACAAATGAAATTGTTTCCAATGTTACTGTTGGTTATGCTACCTATATGGCTAATTTGAGATTCTATACGTCACAAGGAAGAACTGTGTATTTTGGTGGATCTACTGTTCCTACTGCTAGCTTTGTTATACCAAATGGACAAACAGTAGTTGGATTCAGAACGGTACATTTTTCAGGTCAAACTATCAATACGCTAACAAGACTACAAGTAGTGACTCTGTGAACTAAACTTAGTTTTGTATTGTACTTTCTGTCCGATCAGTTCGGAATGTGTCTAGTTCGTTAGTGTTAGCCAACTTCTTAGCTAGGTAATCTACAAGATATTTTAGTCGTAGCAGAGTCTATAGAATATACACATTTCAGCGCAAAACTCACAACATGAAAACACAATACTTTATCGCAATCTTTTTACTTGCCGTTGTCCACGCTCAAGCAGTGTTTGACGATCACCCTGTAGTTACCATTTCTTGTGGAGCTTTGTCAAGAAACACTGTCATAGTGCGATCAGAAACAACAGTTACATGGACAGATATACCATTAAATGCAAACAAGACAGGTGTATATGAGCTAGATGGAGCTGCAGCCGCATCACCAAACAAAGAAAATGGTATTTCAAGCAAAGCTGGTGACTTATCATTCTCTCACACTTTCACTTGCGGAGGCACTCAAGAGTCGTTCTACTTCCGTTGTGGAAAAGCTATTAGTAATTCAATTCCTAATGGACAAGTATTTACATTGATTACAGCTTTTTCGACTGCTTGCTCGCCAGGAGTGTCTACAGCAGCACCACGGGCACCAACTACAACATTGGCTTCAGGACCTACCACTGCAGCACAAGCTACAACACCAACTACGACTACCGTAGTCCGAAATGCAAACGGATCCAACAGATTGTCGTATGTAGGAGCTATTGTAGGCACTATTCTTATTCTGCTGGTAATATAAGACTATGTACAGATTTATTCAGATATACAAATCATTAAATTTTTCAGTTCGCTGCATTTTACAGTTAAAATTGAAATAGTTCACTGATGTTTTCCGCTGTTTTGGTTAGATTAGCAAGGTATCTGTTGCAGCTCTAACTTGTTTGGCCGTTGCCTGTCATGTTTGACAGCTTTTAGGGCTAGAACTGCGGCCAAGTTTAAATTAAACATCTATTTTATTCTACATTTTGTGGTACTTTTGTTTGTGTTAGTTCTAGCAGTGTCTTGTCACCATTGCTATCGAACAATGACATTAAATGTTCTTCTAGCGATTCTTCCTTGCGCGTTCCACCATATTTCTCGAGTAAATTTTCTGGTGTGAATCGTTCTCTGAGTTCGTCGTAGCATTTGACGAACTGGAACTTGCTCTTTGTCTTTTCATCCAAGAACACCTTGACGATACTCCATACGGTAGAGAAGTACCATGGAGGGCGAATTAGCAATGCTTCACCCAATCGTTCTGGATAGTTATTTTGACCAATGTTCATGATGACTTTGTCGACGTTGGAGTCAACGCAGGACAAGCCCCATCCGTCGTAATCAAACAAGATGGAGAACTTGTCATTCTTTGTTTGACAGTGGCATGCTGCTTCAATGGTGAATGCAAGCAAGTTTTCGAGTTCTGTACATTCTATGGTTCCTGGAACGTGACGGGCAGGGAAAATAACAATTCCGCAACGACCTTGTTTGTCCTCTCCCATGAATGAAACAGCCTTTGTTTTCAAAGCTTCGTTGAAGCTGTTCACGGAGAGATTTTCGATACCCCTTTCTGCACGCCAAGTGATATAGTTTTCATACATTTCATGAGCTTTGTCGGCGTCGAACTTGCGTGCCTTTAGCCACCGCAAGTGCGCAGCTTCAGTGCATTCAGAGTCTCTTGGTGTTGGTAAATGTTTAATCTTTTCTCTAAAGTTTCCGAGCGCTTGTACTTCTGTTTCTGACAAGCTTTCTTTCTCATTGCATCGTGGAGTTACTGGTGTCTCCTTGGTTCTTCCAAATCCGAATACCATTGTGTTTGATTGTTTTTCGTAGTGATGTTGATGAAACGAAAAAGAACGGCCAACTTGAACAGAATGCTCTAATTTACAACGACTTAATATGGGATCATATTTAGGGCCAATGCAGCTATTTTTGATCATGGATACTATCTATCGCCTATCATGGGAATTTATAGTAATCTTGCTCGGAGCTGAGTTGAGTAACGGTATTACTGACTAATGGACTGGCAAGAATGTGGTCTACGATTTAGCTATTTTTTCAACAAGTTCGTAATCTTTTATCTTCTAGCAAACATCATTTCTTCTTTGATTTTCACAGGCAAGAGTTTCACCATTTGTTTTGCCATCT
>JAESGV010000268.1_pt1 | contig 24433 bp, 25 predicted proteins | sample 9269781 | NCBI WGS metagenome assembly JAESGV01 (sample SAMN15741586, study PRJNA653496) | algae metagenome | isolation source: Tildeniella torsiva UHER 1998/13D and co-occurring heterotrophs from... | place: Slovakia: Slovak Paradise National Park, Hrabusice, Kosice Region | collected 2000-01-01
ACACCAAATCGCTAATCTTACTTGCACGATTGGTTCGCATATCCGAGTGGAATTGTGGTGGAGCAATAGCAAAACCGAAAAGTTCGAATCCAGTGGCAACTAGTGTACAATCCCAATCAACGTGGGAAGAGTACGTTTTGTCAGTCAACATGACTCGGAAATATCTAAATGATTCACCAAAGTGGGAATCAACGTTCCATGTACCTAGACAATAATCTGCTTTTGTGAAAGTTGTATCATTCTCGTGAACACGCAAGTCAGTCCACTTGTTGCAATCATTAGATCCTTGCATGACCCATGATTTTGGTAATACTTTACCGCCTTTGCTTCCGTATCTCATTTGATAGTGTGTTGGAGCAAATGTCAAGTTTCTACCCAAATCAACACGGAACCATTCTCCTGCTTGGTTTTCTGTCCAACAAGCGGTATTCTTGCGACTTATCCAATCTCCATTTTTTCCGGTTTTTTGACTCGATGCAACTACTCGAACTTTGTGTACTCGCTCTTGTGAGATTTCAGCTGGGTTAACATGTAATAGTTTTGGAGCAGAAAATGGACGTCCTGGTGTGTATGTACTGTGTTCATCGTAACATCCTAGCCAATGGAACAAACCTTCTCCGCTTACAGAAGAGTCTGTAAGTGGTAAAGTTACCAAAGTCATGTACATGTCACGGTAACTGCCGTTAAATCCTTTGCGTAAGCTATCTACGAATTTCTTAGCGTGAGAATCGATGTATGTTTCGTTTTGTATTTGTGCAGCGTCTGGACCTGCAGTTCTAGATTCGGACGACTGAGAACGAGTTATTTCTCTCCATTTTAATTCACAAAACCATTCCCAAAGAGCATCGCTCTCACATACACTATTAAAATGTTTGGAGACTTGCGACATGGTTGATATTTGCGAAATAGGTAAGAAAGTCATCATATAAATGCTAACATCGTATGGAAGCATATCCAGCGTGCAATCTCCAACACACGTTGGTGCAGTGGAGCGTTTTAGCAATCCGCTTAATAGACGAGGTAGTCTCATGTTGTATATTGTTTTTTGTTGTTTTCTAATGTATTTGTGGTTGCGCAAGTCAACTTAACATCTCTAAAAATGGGACTTTGACAGCCCTTTGCCAGATTAGGAGGATTTTTGACAAAATTATTTTTAATGAGTCAGTGCAAATAACTCGCACTACAGCAATCTTAGCTATTTTATTTGCTCATATTTCTTTCTTGTGATCATTGGTCCTATCGGCGGCTTATTGGACGATGTTCGACAACACTTGTTAATGAGCACGACCAAGCAACAGGTACTCGTACAAACTAGGAGCAGTATTAAAGTTGAAAGTCCTACCATAAGAAAATCGATTCCACGTTGTGTCTCCGTGGGAGTGACAATGAGTGTAACATCGTCGCATTTGGTGCAGTAGCTAGCTTTTCTAACACCGATGTAAATCGATTGATTCGTAGAAACATCTACCGAGACTTTAGGCCCAACTTGTGTCTGCTCTATTCCAGTTGGATAGTTTCCTGCAGCAACAATTAATTCTACATTGGAAATCGAGCTTGCTTCCACAGAGTACGTCTCGGCACCACTAGGTCCCGCGAGTGTTTCTATCATTCGATATGTGTATGTCTCTGTTTGCGGAATTGTGTACTTCTTAGTAACGTTAATTACTTCAATGTCTACTGGCTCGTATTTGAATAGCATTTCGAATTTTATTTCTTTTTTGGTATTCCCGTAGTCTGAGTATGTTGCGTTCAAAACGATTGCTCTATTTCGAATTGAAGGCTCTATGGTTAGCATCAAAGAATTGAGGTTTGTAGACTCGGTGAACTTCTGTTGTGTTGACGTTTCAACAATGTCAACAACGTACCACGGAACTGGGAGCGAATCAGCCTCAATTTTCACTCTATTGTGGGCTGGTATGTCAAATGAAATTGAGGTATATATTTCGTTCGACAGCATAACATATATTGGTTTCGTGATTATTTCGCATTGTATCCACGATATAAATAAAAATAGTGAAACAATAGTATGCACCCTAAAGAGGATCATTTCTACAAGTTTTTTGTCAACTAGATCATGCAAGCAGTGTTTGTGTCTTTAGCACTGGCAATTGTATGTAGCGCTTCACTTGGACCTATGGAAATTATAAAGCACGTAAACAGACTTCCTGACGCGTGGAACGCTTCGATTACACCATTCACGTTTCTTTCAAATGAAGATAAGCTACTGCTCTTAGGAACAAAGCATTCTGTACCTGCGGCATCTAGTATTTTCGACGAGGACCCTATTGACACTAGTATTGAACTACCTAAAGAATTCTTCTATGGCGAGAAATGGCCTGAGTGCGTTTCGTAAGTGTAACTATGAATTCGTATTAACAACATAAAGAACACCAAGATTCCAGGGATTATGTGGTTCATGGTTTGTCGATTTTTATCGTTACTAAATTTTACAGCTGGGCGTTTGCAGGAGCTTCAGTAATGCAAGACAGATTATGCATAGCTACTAGAGGAAAGATTAAAGAAGTACTCTCACCTCTCCACTTGATGAGTTGTAGAAAAGATATTGTCAGAGATTATTGCGATGGAAGCAGCATGGACATGTCGTTTATCGTTGCCGAGTACGGAGTGCTACAGGAAGATTGTTACCCATACCGATTAGATAAGAAAAACAAATTAAAATACTCTCCATCTTGCTCGCGCACGAAATGTGACAACTACGTAACCAAACGAAAGGAGTATCAGATCTCAAAGATCCGAGAGCTGAGAACTGAGAGAGAAATTTTAACTGAAATCTACACAAATGGACCCGTACTAACTCACATGTTGGTACATGACGATTTCTTTAATTTGGGAGAGCATGAAGTTCCGTACTTTCCAACTGTACGAGAAACTAAAGGTTGGCATTCCGTGCACTTGGTTGGTTGGGGAAACTACAATGGAATTCCATTTTATCATGCAGTAAATAGCTGGGGCTCGCATTCATGGGGAAATTCTGGCTACTTTAAAATTAAGGTAAGGGTTTAGCAAAAAACTAACAAACAAGCGAGGTGTTTCTGGGCTAGGTGATAGATCTGTAGTTCCGTACATACTACTGTAGTTATCTTTGTGGTCTCTAGGAGGTGGTCTTTTTGCTGTGAACAAAGCGTAAGTACCACGAAAGAGAGCATAACTGCCATTTTGATGTAGTCCCGCTGTCACTTCATGTCATGCAATCACATCCAACAGAAAAAAAGCGCAACAAGTTCATGCACGAGATACCTCTAGTCGATGTTTTCACAGCTTTAAAGTCCATCACAGCAGCCGTACATCGCCTCGCAGGTTTAAATCTCTGGCGTGAAACAGATTCCAACAACCCTCGCATGTCTGCCATAGATTCTCAACTGGCATGTGAAATCGTTGCTCCTCCCAGTAAGGGTTTTGGAAACCAAGACAGTGTTTGGAGATTTGTACATTTTAAACTCGTTATCCCTGCCATAATACAACTGAGAAAATGTATCAACCATCCACTACTTACAGACATGAGGATACCTGAGGCGCATATGAGCAACTACTTTTGTGCTTGGGAAGATCTCAAGAAACAACTACAATCGTTGCAACGCGCTCATGAACTCGTACAAGAACTCGTACACCTCATCAACACCCATGAACACGATTTGGAACAAATGAAAATTTCTGTACAGCGTTCAACATGCTCGCAACAAACACAAAAACTCCTAAGCGCCTATCTCGACTATCTTTCACATCACACCGATTCAAACAGTATCATGCAACGAATAGACACGACTATTCGGTCACTAACTACATACGCAAATACAATGTGTCCTGACTACTCGCCACTATTTAGGATAATACTTGAATCGTTACCAACTGACTACTCGTCATTACCAATCTATTTCCAAGAATTCATCCAACGCAGCACTAAAGAAAACGATATCGTTGGACGTGTATTCCAATCATTTTACGGAGACAGACGAGCATGCTCATACGAACAAGTAGGAATTCCATGCCAAGCGAAAGACTATTTTGTCGGAAATAACATGGACTTGTTCGAACGAACGTTAAACTATTGTTTCAAACAATTACCAAATTGTCCCATACGTTTCGACAATTTAGAATCCTTTTCCATGAGTGATATTTTGAAACTGTATTCAGATTGGTTCCAAAGACCACTCGTCGTCGAGATGGTCGCAAGTGGATTCAAAGGTGCAGCTACAGAAGCATCTATACTCATTTGTCAAATAATCAATGAAATTGTAATCAAGACAAGAGGAACGATCAATTTGTCAACTGTTGTCGTGAGCTCAACTTGCGTAAGAGTAGGAATGTGTCCATTTAGCACAGTAGAAAAACTCGCTAGAACAGATCGTATTCGTGATTTGGCAATAGATGGTCGTGGTGTTCTCGACAACTTGGCTATGGCTAAAAATATGGGAAGATTGGCCATGTTTATGGATATAGTAGCCAATGGTAAAGGCCATGGAAAGGATACTTTCATGGACAACGCTGAACACATGTTTGGAGAGTCTGTGATCACAGTAGCTCGTGCTTTGTTCTCTCCAGAACAACTTTGTTCCGTGTGGGGTAGCAGCTCACAGTACATGCTAAACCCATCACAAATTGAACAATTTATAGCAGACGTAGCATCCGTACTATATGCCACTTCGTTAAACATTTCAGATCACTCTCAAGAGCACATTTTCGAGCATGAGAAAATGACTGTTAACGAATTACAAGAACTCGCTTGGAAATGTAAATCTTGTACAAGTGTAAAAGAATTAAAAAAGATGATGGAAGGTGAACAAGTAGCGTCACTGATTAGAAACGCTATCGAGTGTGTTTCTTCCATTATTGAACGTGATGAGTCAAGTGCCAAGTCGATACTAGTGTTAGTGTATGTAGCGCGTTATTTTGAGATTCTAAGGTGGGAACCTGTCCCGATTGTACCAAGAGAGATTTTGAAAGGGTTACCAGTGTTAGAGTATGATTCAAATGCGAAATGTTTGCATGTACAGTACGTTGAAGCAAACCAAGTGATTAAATTCACGGTACCACTTGAGAACCGAGTTCAAGAACACGTGAGTGCAGAGTATGTACAGAATCGTATCACGCAAGCACAATTGGTCTACCCAGACTACTACAAGTTGACCATTCAAGGCAACGAGCTATGTATTCCAAAAATAGGAAGAGAATGTTACGATGTTATGGGCTATGATAGCTCTAGATACGCTGGTTTAGTTGTAGGTTACGGCTGCTCCGTTTTCCACTCTTCTTTACAGTTTGTACAACTGCTTAGTGCGCTACTAGGAGCTAGCTATGCAGCGTTGATTCAAATTCAGAAGGAGTTCTTCCAAATTGATACAGCCCTTCATAATCGTCATGATTTGGCCTCGTTCCAAACAGAACAGATCTTCCAAGCTGTGTATAACCATAAGCTCATCACTTATGCTGACTACATCAACACTGAGCAAGTGTACAATAGAATTCACAAAGATTCTCGTTTCCAACATACCAGAGACTATTTGAGCGAAGAGTGTACAATCGACACATTCAAGCGTGAGTCTTTTGACTTGCAACAGAACAACACTGCTTTGTACCCACTCAAGTTTGAGGATAAGTTAAAGATTAGTCCTAGATCGTCATTCTTCGATGGCAGTAACGTAGAAATCTACATGGATGCAGAATGCGGAACAGATCGTGAGCCCATTCAACATTTAATAAAATGTCTATGAGTCTTCAAGTACTTTTGTGACATCATTTGTAAGAACACCGTTCAATGTTAAGGGTGACCTGCCAAACAGGCTTAAATTAAGGCGATGTGTGACACTTTTTGACAAGAAAAAGAATGACACAGGACAACAAAGAACCCTTCATACTTAAGCTCGAGGAGAGACCAGTCATCATAACTAAAGGTGTACAATTTCAGTTTGTTTTCGAGGTTGGAAAAGATAATTTCGTAACAAGAAAATTTAAAGCAAAGAAATCTCTTGGAGAGGGCGGCTTTGGCCAAGTGTGGGAGATATCCGACGAATTATCGATGCAAAAAAAGTACGAGAGAAGGGTGGCAATATAGACCTTATCGCTGAAGCTCATGCCTTGGCAAGAGGACTCAGCAATCGTCCGCAAATAGCAACATTGTACAATTGTTACGAGTACGATAAGGAGGGTGAACACATATTATATATTGTTTCCGTACGTCCATATCAGTTTACTAACACGCAGGAATACTATAAAGACGGAAGCTTGAAAGAATTAGTCGATTCGAAAAACAAAATTAGTGAGTATCGTATACTTTGCATCGCCAAAGATGTTCTCGCTGGGTTGAACTGTCTCCATACTGAAAGCCGTATTCTCCACAGAGATCTTTCATTGGATAATATTCTCATCAGACATGATAGTGAATATATCATACAAGTTTGCATCAATGATTTTGATTTACTACGAGAGTTCAACGCGGAAGGGAACAATTCTGAAGAGCTCACAAGTGCTGGAAAAGATGGTTACAGAGCCCCAGAGGTACATTATCAATACTAATACTAATTGTTAAGGTTGACACAAACGTGTATTCGAGTGGAGCCGACATCTACTCGCTTGGAGTTGTACTTGCAAAGCTAATGACTCTCAAAAGCGGAACACTTTTTAACATGAAAGAAAAAGTCAAACAATCAGGATATTCGCGCGGATTAATTAACGACGTTCTATTCATGTTAGAAGTAGATCCCAGTAGACGTGTAGATACTATAACTCTATACAAAAATTTACGTGCCGTTGATGTTGAACGACATTTTCCACGAATTTACCATGACCAGTCAGTGCTTGAAAGAGAGCTTAGAGACGCATGCAAGAACGATAAGGCTGATATAATCGATCGTATTGCAAGTTATGATCATGCTATTGACTGGAACTATGGTCTTTACGATGCAAAAGACATCACCGTTGTGAAGAAACTCGTAGAATGCGGAGCAAACGATTTTAACCTCGGTGTGGAGATGGCATGCAAAATTGGAACGCAAGAGTGTTTATTGTTCATGATAGAGCAAGGAGCAACCATTGATGCATGGGAAGATTTATTAACGTTGGCATGTCGCCGCAAGGAACCAAGAAAAGCAATGATCCAGTATTTATTGGATCGTGGAGCAAAAAATGTTAACGATGCCATGGTGAACATTTGTATGCAAGAATCTATTCACTTTGGTATTGTTCAGTTGCTCTTGGAACGCGGAGCAAGCGTGAATGATGGTTTATCAGCAGTGTGCAAATATGGAAGTGGTTGCAGGCAAGGTTCCATAACCAAAATGATAGAACTTGGAGCAACAAATGTTAAAGAAGTTTTTGAAGATGCAATCAGATACCACAGATTTGATGTGGCAGAGTATTTAGTGCGCACGCACTTTAACATTTCAGCAGAGGAGAAGTCGAAGATTCTTCTTAAGTTACAAGCTTTGTATGATGACGAAGAGTGCTAATCCACTTGACACGAAATAAAGAACTTGACGTTTGAAGTTGAACTTACAAATAGATATTTTTGTCTTGTCAATTTTTACCCACAAACAGTATGTCAAAACGAAGTAAGCGGCCACACATTCCGTTGCTAACATCTATAGAGTTTAACGATGATGAAGGTATGTCATCAGACGAGGACGAAAATGTACACGGCACAGACGAGCATGACGACAAACGAACTCGCTTTCCGAACGCTCCATTATCCACACTGAATATCAATTGGCAAAGCGCAATCAATACCATGAAGGTTGGAAACAAAATTGCTGATGGTGGCGTGTTTGATGCAGAAGCGGGAACTGTCATCGCTGCAGATCAAAAATTAACTACTGTCACACCACAAGAGATCCAGTATATTGCCTCGCTACATGCCATTCAGAACGCAGACGGACAACAACCACCTACATTGGGTGGTGTATCTCATCATATCATTTCGTTCAACAATAGATGTTTGGTAGGAGTCGGGTTTATTTCTGTACGTACAAGAAGAACAATTCTACTTGGAACTTATGCACTACCACAGAATGCAGTACTTGGAAATCAACTCATGGACAAACTTGGAACTGAATTTGTAGAACAAGGATTATAAATTGTACATAATTTATTTACTCGGCAAAGAATCATTTTACAGTGTTGTGTCAAACCACTCCTTCTTGTGTGCTGAAAGTTCAACAAAAAATTGTAACTGTGCAGGCAAACAACTATGAGAAAAAGAAGTATGTTGAGCCATCTTGTACTAGTTAACACATTAGAATATGTCGAAGAAGCTGAAGACGAATCCTCTGACGAAGATGACGATAGTCGACCACAGTTTCCAAACGAACCACTTCAAAAACTGAATATCAACTGGATGAGCGCGATAAACATCATGACAAACGGTGGAAAAATCACAGAAGCAGGAGTATACGATTTAGAATCAGGAACACCACTCATTCAAACACAAAACTTGCACCCAACACCACAAGAGATATTTTATATTGCTAATTTACACGATCTAAAAGACGCAACCGGTCAGAACCCACCTACGCTTGACGGTGCTACGCATAGAGTGCTTAGATTTGGAATAAGGTCTATGGTTACCGCAAAACCGCTTGTTGGTGGATTTGTTTCAGTCAAAACACGAAAAGCCGTTCTTATCGGAAAGTACGTAGAACCACAAAACGCAGTACTAGGAGCGCAGATATTGGAAAAACTCGGCAGAGAATTTTATAAGAATGGAATATAACTAAATTTTGAGTGTACATGTTTCTTTCGAATGGTTGTTCTCGCTGTGTGTACATAGGCACGTTCAATGTGCCCGTAGGGCACATATTCGCAGTACATGGAAACTTATAGCAACACTTGCATCCTATCACCTAAAATGTGCCGAAGGCACATTTTATTACGAGACTACAAGCCAATAATAAATTTACGAGGCATAGATTTATGTGATTTGGCCACAAGACGTGCTTTAAAACATGAAAAGTATTGTACGCAGATGTTTAGGATCTAGCATTCGTGTGCGAGACGGTTTGTTTGTTTTATGCAAAATTCCAAAACTGAATACATAACTATCCAGTGCCCTACGGGCACTGTATTGCGCACGAGAATGGCAGCTATTTGTTTAAAACGTGCATTTTATTATCGTACTGAGACTGGAGTTGTTCAAAATGTGCCGAGGGCACATTTTCTGCTGAGACAATAAGAAAGTCATACCCTTCACGCAGGTAAATTGGTTCGTCTTGATTCTGACAGTTTCAATATTGCTGTGAGTTTTCACCAATCTTTGTCTATCTTGCGGAAATGTTAATCTCTTAGAGCGCGAGCTTCTAAAAGGATGTTGGCACCGTATAAGTACGTTTCCTCGTTGTGAAATCTCTACGGTCCTGTAGTGTGCTAAAGTTGTTTTATCGCAGGGGGCTTTAGCTCAGTGGTAGAGCATCTGACTCCAGATCAGCAGGTCGGGCGTTCGACTCGCTCAAGCCTCATTACTTTTTTCATTTTTTATCGTAAAAGCATGTCTTGTGTGTCTGTTTTATGTAAATAAATATTGGGAATTTTTTCTGCAATTTTATTAATTTTATCTTCATCTGCTCTAATAAATATTACAAATTGCGAAAGGAATTGTTGTTCACAAGTACTCATCTGATTATGCAAAGGCAAATCTTTACATGCAAATACCATTCTAATCCCTAAACATCTTTTTCTCAGTGCGAAAAATGTGCCTTTGGCACATTCTAGACGAATGGGTGCAAGTTAGGTTTTATCAACTGCAATGTGCCCTACGGGCACAGCATTGTATATCAACAACAAGTTATTTCAAAATTAGTCAACAGTTATGCTAAATTGTGCAAAGTAATTGTTGTGCTTAGTACCTCATGACAAAAACAATAATTATTTGAAGAAATATCTGCCGACCTGCAAAGAATGTAAAGTCGTTATGTGCGAATACCATTGCAATCCCCAAATATTTTTTTCTCAGAGCGAAAAATGTTAAGTTTGGCACATTCTAGACAAATATTGCTATATGTTTCATGGCCTGCAACGTGCCCTACGGGCACAATGAATAGTGTCGTATATTAACAAAAGTTTATTTCATGTTCATGAACTCTTCTTTTTGTTATCACTTACAACGACACTACAGTAGAACGTTCTTGTTCCACGTAACTTTCAAACAAATGGCACAACATCGGTACATAGACGTACAAGGTCTATCAGAGAGCGAAAAACAAGAACGCACATGCACTAGATTTGTCGTACTATCAGACACGCACAACAGACATAACGAACTCGATATACCAGATGGCGATGTTTTACTGCACTGTGGTGACTTTACCACACAGGGTTTACTGCACCATGTCGTATCATTTAACAACTTTCTAGGTAGATTACCACACAAACACAAACTTGTTTGTCCTGGTAATCACGAACGATGGCCAGACATAATACGACCACTGTTAACAAACTGTAATTTTTTATGTGACGACGAGTATGAAGTCAACGGTATCACAATTTACGGTAGCCGTTGGAAACCAAGATTTTCAACTCTATCGGCTCACTATCGCGATGCAAAACAGTCGTTTGAGGATGTACCCACAAAAACACAAATTTTAATAACTCATCAACCAGCGATGGGTATAGGTAACCTCGGTGGAGTTCGGAGCAACCAAGCGATAACAGACCGAGTTTTAGAAATTAAACCTTTGGTCCATTGTTTTGGTCATGACCATTCCCATGCCGGTGACTGTAAAACAGAGGGAGTAACGTTTATTAACGCTGCTATAATCGAGGGAAAAAGGTTGGGAACATTACGACATCCATATGTATTTGATATTTATTTGTAAAATGTACTGTTATTGATATATATTTGTTTGAGTGGTGAAGTGGAGATGATAATCAAATGTCGTTTGCAAAAAGTTACCGTTACGCTCAACCAAGATTGTCTCCCAAGAAACCTTGATACCACACATGCCAATGTGCCCGTAGGGCACATATGTTGCGATTTGTACTAAAATCGAGAGCACTAACTCCATTCGTCTAAAATGTGCCGAAGGCACATTTTATCGAAAACTGCGAGACTGTAGTAAGGAAGGAACCACCAGTGTAATCATGAGCAAACAAAAATACGCCAATGCTGTTCCAGGAAGTACAAGAAACATCAGAACAGCAAAAGATCCGTCCAGCCGGAATCGAACCAGCGGCCTCAAGATTACACTAATGCCCTTACTACAGCGCAAAATGAGTGCCTGCCATTACTAATAACATGTACTGGTGTAAAGCGTGATCGTTTGAAATTTTTGTTTGAAAATTCCAAAATAGTCCCGACATGTGACATTGTAAGTTTAGTCCCGCGAATCGTAATGACTTCTATATTTCTGCTAGCTACTATTGTCCTCAGCCACCTGAGTTGAGGAGATGAGCTTTGAATAAAGGTTAGGTTCCATTTTGTAAGCAAGTTGACTATTCTTTTAAAGAAACTACGCATCGCTCGAGTCGATGAAGTCAATATACTACCTACTTTATGTCTGATGCGCATCAAGAAGCGGTTAGTAATCGTCTAAGTCGAGCCTCACAGTTTTTCAATAAAAAAGAAGTAGAAATCATTGGAATAGCTCGAGTGTTGCGAATCTTGTTCGTGAAGTTGCTAATACTGTATGCGTGAGCCTAAAGTCAGTGGAAAGTGAAAAGCGTATACCTGAAAGATCCAATATTGGAAGTCTGTACTCTCGAAAAAGTCGGAGAAGTCACCAGCTAAAATAAAATGCATGCTATCAACATGAACGATGGCCATCGTTCAAAAAGTATCACTTTGTAACTCTTGTTGAAATGAGCAGCGCCAAAGCACATGTGTGGCTTCGAATTGATCCTAATACGTGCTGCGATTCCTTGTGTAAGGCCTACGGCCAGATTTATTGAAGCTATGCTCCATACGTCTTAATTTCGTTTTCTTTATGTATGGCGTTGGTGATGCACCGATCCAGCCATATGAGTTGGGAGGTGTTAGTACAGAGCGCAAGTATCTTTTTTGCATTCTGGTGCGGCTTGTGTATAATGTGCGCAAGTAGTGTGTCAAATAGTTCTGTTGTGAAAAGTCTTAAACATGTTTTCCATATACATTTCGTTTGCTGTATGTTCATCCTCGTAAGGAGGGATTTGGGTGATACTTGTGTTGGACAGTAGGAACGGTGCCTGGAATTCGTATTGGTTTAGTGACATATGGGAATATCCTATCGTTATCTGATATTATCATGTTTTTGATACTATTAGTTAGTGTATGGTGGTATCTACTGTTCTCCTGGCACTCTGTGAAAAGATGCCATTGGTCTTCGCTAGATGCAAAGCATCTACGGCATGTATTGTCGTGATCGCCACCGTTCCAGTAATAAACGTGCTCCAACACTATTCTGATGAAAACATGCCAAAATAAATTGCTCTTTGCCAAAATTTGTGTTGACCATGAGTTACAACTTGGCAAAAGTTTCAAATATTCTCGAGGCACAGTTTTAGATCTGTTGGCCTTGAGCTGCATGTTGATCACACGTAGTTGGCCAACACACTCGTCATGAATGCAAATGTGCTGCTGTGCAGCACATTTGTTGCGAGACTGTAGGGGTGGAGTTTCAACATCTGTATTAGCAAAAAGAAAAATACGTAGGAGGTTGTTGTTCCAGGAATAAAAAATAATCCGTCCAGCCGGAATCGAACCAGCGGCCTCAAGATATCAACATCTGTATTGCTAATACATGATGTACCCCTACAGTCTCGCACTCTACCAACTGAGTTATGGACGGGATTGTTTTTGATTTGTGTGTTTGCGTGGTGCGAAAAAATGTTGGTTGTAAACTATAATTTAGCTTTTTTTATCTTTGGTGGCTTTGTGAACAGCGTAGAACGGTTTTGCTACGAGTTATTCGTGTTCAATCCCTACTTAACATCACATAATGACATAAAAATTATCATTTAATTTAAACAACTGAAGTTGATGGGACGCTGGCAATACCGCATGCGTTCTTGCCTCTAATGATTCTGAAATAACCACGTTCTCCCCAACCAGTTGACCAAGAGTTCTTTACCAACCAGTATGGAGTACCATTGGAAGTACCGAAACCAACAATCAAAACACCGTGGTCCAACGCGTCTGGGTCGCATGAACCAACAGATTTGATGATACCTGAACCGTAGAATTGCAACAACTCGGCGTTGATGGCAACTGCAACTGGTCCAACTTCGGCAACGGCGGCGGTCAATTGATCTTCATCAGTTGGCAAGTATTTCCATGAGGAAATCTTGGCACCGATAGTTGTGTTCTTGAAGCGGCACTTGTTGTCATAAGCTTCATACTTGTATGAGGCTTCAGTGTCAATACCACCATTCTTGATAATGTATTGGTAAGCGGACATCATAAGTCCACCGTTACATCCTGCGTCGCATGATTCTTCACCCTTCCAGGTGATGCATTCTTTATCACAGTCAACAAGTTGTTGTTCGGACAAGGAGACCAATTGTTTGGTGGCCTTGAAGTGAACACCTTCAACGTTACCGGTAGTGGAGAAAGCCCAGCTTAAAAGTTAGTTGATACGATTAATAAACATACCATGAACCGCATGAACCTTGGTTCTTGACTGGTGTTACAGCTCCGAGCTTTACCCAATCGATTTCAGATGGGGCATTCTTTGGGTTGTAGTATTCGGCTGGGGTAGCCTTAACTTCAGCTCTCATTTGAGCGGCGGTCTTCTTTGGCATCAAGTAGCGTGCGCGGAACTCTTCTGGAGTCAAGTCGGCAAACTTGTTGATGGTCATGATGTCGTCCTTGTACAATTGGTTGTACAACTCAATGCGAAGAACGTTATCCTTGAAGATTTGGAAACGCTTTCCAAACTCTTCAGCACCATAGGTTGTCTTTTCGTATTTGTGTGCGAATTTAACAAATTGTGCCTTGATTTGTTCGTCAGTTGGGAGAGTATAGGCTGCTGCGATGGCTAAGATCGCCATGAGTACGACCATGATTCCTCGCATGCTTGCTTTTTCAAAAAAAATTTAAGCGTATTGGATGCTGTCGATCCTGTCAAACTGGTCAACCAATTACAAACGACTAACAGTTACAAGGAACTAGCTAAGAAGCACTTTTAAATAACGAGTCAGCACTAAGTATACGGCTACTCTTCACAACTCTGTACATCTCTTCTTTTAACAAATCTGGATCCATTTGTTCTGGTGTCAAATCAAACTTGAATTCTTGGGGAGACCAGGTAACATTGGCTTCCCGATGCAATCCCATAAAAAATGGATGTCGCATCGCTTGTAATGCATTTAGTCTTTTCTCTGGATTGAATACCAACAGACCAGAAATGAGGTCGACAAGCAATGGATTTGTTGATTCGAGTAACATTTTAAATGGGTTCTCAGATCCTTCGCTTAGTGGCGCTTCTATGCTAATAACATGCTGTACAGCTTGATTTGTACCAAGTACATCTTCCAAATCAGGTTTTCCTAATAAATTTACAATTCTTTCAATTTGATCGAGAACACCTGTTCCTTGGAATAATACTTTTCGTTTTAAGAGCTGCACGATGACACATCCCAAACTCCATAGATCTGAGCTTGTATCAATGTGGTTGTACCCTAATAAGATCTCTGGTGATCGAAAGTACAAAGAGCTTTTTGAAATATCATCTAGGGCGCAAGTGGAAGATCTTGGTCGCGCACAACTAAATCCTTGTACGCGAACAAGACCAGTTTTGTTTACAGTGATATTTTCTGGAGTTAAATTGCTGAAAATCTTTAGCATGAAGAATATACGACATACCCATGAATAATACCTGCGCTGTGTAGATACTGTAGCGCGCATAAAGTTTGGTAGATAAACGATTGTATACGCTTGTCGTCAAACTTGGCGCGAGGAAATGCCAATAAAGAGTACAAATCAGTATCAGGTAATTCTGAAACAATGTACACGTCTTTTAGCGTCTGAAGTGAGGTGGGCGCTGGTGTATCAATCAGTTTGACTACGTTTTCATGTTGAGCGAATCGTAACAACTCTAATTCTCGTAACAGACGCATCTGTAGCTCTAATTGTTCTGATTCATTTGTTCTCAGTTTGGCTTCTGAGAAAACATTCTTGACTTTTCGAATCAATACTTTTTCAGAACATGAACCTGTGCGAATTGTTCCCGTACTATGTTGGTTAGTATTTACAACTGAGAAAACATACCAATACGCACAGTTAATATTTCGTTCAATAACATGCTGTAATGTATATCGTTTTGTCAAGAAAAATATTTCATTATCAACGACATGCGGAACGATTAGTTCATCAACATCAGATGACAAGAACGGTCTTTTTTTCGTGTTGATACGCATCTCTAGTAATCGTGCAGGACGTGTGTACGACATAAGATTGATAAAATGCAGTTAGAAGCCGACTTTCGTTTTCGCGTATTGCTGGCTCTTTTCTAGAATTAGAGAAAAACGATAAATTAATAGGAATTTACAATAAAATTGATTGATTTCTTGCCAATCAATACGCTTGACCTAGGGCTAAGGATAGGAAAATTCGTTATGGACAGTACACAATATTTCTATGAAACGATTACACTTTGTTGAAAGCTTCATCTTCGCTTGGTTTGCTGTTGAATGAGAACAATGATCCTACTCGAGCAAACCATGACCTTTTCTCAACTGTTACCTCTTTCTTAACTTCGGCATACTTTTGCATCATACTAGATCTCACGGTTGACTCATAGACGGATAGTCTACGTTTGGGAGGTACTGAACTTAGCGGCTCGGGTAAAGAAATGGCTCTTCGTCTGCTGACCATCCCATTATACTTTAGAATCGCTTCATACGTTTCTTGTTTGATATCTTCTAATGTGTGAAGATCAGTTTCATACTCAAAATTAAAGACTGGGAGATCGGATTGTAGATCTTCTGCGTCAAATAATGGAGCAAAGTATGGATGCTTCATCGCTTGTTCAGTTCCCCATCTATCATCAGGATCAATCTGAAGCAAGTGCAAAAGCAAGTCTGTCGCGACTGGATCTTGGAAAATTGTCAAAAAGTCAACAGGTGGTTTGTAACCAAGATTGATAACATAGTTGATACCATTTGGCGAACCCTTGATCTTTTCAGGGTTTGGTGAACCTAATTTCTCAACGATACTAACAATTTGATGCACTGGCGACGAACCCTGAAACAACACTTGTCCATTGATCATTTCGGCAAAGATACACCCCAACGACCACATATCTACCTTGTTTGAGACTGTCTCACAATTTAATATCAACTCTGGAGCCCTATACCACCTAGTTTGAATATAATTCGTCGACATTTTCGCTTTACGTAAGTCCTGGAACCCTCTCGCTAACCCAAAGTCACAGAGTTTTATATCACAAGCAGAATTCAACAAAACATTCTACATTGTTACACAAGACAGCGCAACATACCTCTGGCTTCAAATCTCTATGAATAATACCTGTACTATGGATATGATGCAAAGCAGTAAGCATTTGGTATAACAAGTACCGGACATGGTCATCACTAAGCAACGCTCCACTTTGCAGAAAACTACGCAAGTCAATAGGCATAATATCAGTGATAATATACACATCTTTAAACTCTTCATAATTTTCCGGCACTACAATACCTTGCAAGCGAACAACATTGGGACAATCCACCAAGTGAATTAGAATTTTTAACTCGCGTAAAACACGTAACGCGCACATGCGTTCAACCATTGTTGAATCAGCTTCTATTTTGGCTGGAAAAGCGTCACGTATTTTCTTTACGGCAACACGCTCGTTTGTGAATTGGTCAGTACATGAAACGACACATCCGTTACTTCCACGACCGATTCCACCTGCAATAACGTATCTCTGGGGAATCATGAACATCTCATCATGTATTTGTGTACTGACAAGGTTCATATTCCCTTTCGATTTGTTTTGCTGTAGTTATCTACAGTTGACTGTGGTATAATGCCATACTTGGGTTTGAGGTGTTTAAATTTGACCCACTTCTGGTTGTGGTAATGGTTTACAGATTCTACAGTAAGCAAACGCGTTATCGAGCAATCTTGGGTGTTGTTTCGTTTCAACAGTTGATGCGCTTTTGTGATCGATTTTGTAGGCGATAGTGCGTGTTATATCAGTTATTCGCGTTTGGAAAGCGTTTTTCAAGTAAGGAGTAAAGTCATAAGCTCTGTTGGAACGTTTGTCGTCGCTGCCGATGTAGAATTTCGCGCTGTTGACACATTTTTGTTTTGTACGACTTTTGGTCATGTTAAAGACCGTTCATCTTCGCAGTTTGCATCATTTCTTAGTTGAGCACAGTGGTTGACTCTAGAATACAATTTTGGAGCAAAACGATGACGACAATAGAAGAACCACTATGGCTCACAAAACCCTCTGTTGCTAATGTGAAGCTACTAAACAACGACGTATTCGATTCTCTCGAACGAATAGAAGCAGCACGTTCCTCTTCATCAGATAATGAAATTTCGCAGAACCTAAATGAAATGAGAAAGCTGCTCGAAAAGACAAAACAAGAAATCGAGTCGTTTTCAATTCACTACCACCAAACATTTTTCCAATACATTGATATCTTCTTTTTGAATCCTCCCAAGGACGCTGAAGAGCTGAAAAGGAGAACGACAGAGGGTCATGAAAACGACACAACATGCGAAACATGCGGAAGTAGAGTATGGTTCTTTAATCGTCATACCTGTCGATGCTGCAAAGCTACGTTATGTTCCTGGAACGGATGTGCAGGTTCTCGCCCATTTAATCATATTAACAAACATCCATCGTTCGAGAAACACAATTTCGACGTTATTCTATGCGAAGCGTGTGCTTGCAACAGCTACGAATCAGCGTACACCAACATGACTAGATTAGCAAAAATCATCCGACACGTGAACAAATACTGTAAAGTTGTAGAGGAGCTAGGGACAGCTATTGCTAATTCTAGTGGTGTCGAAGAGAAACAAAAAGAATTGGAATATGCGTTGACATTGTTCAACTCTGACAAAGAATTTGAGTATTTTGAAGCAGAGTCAGACTTTGGAAATTCACCTACTAAGATTAAATAAATACTCATGGTAATGCCAGACAATTTGGTGTACTTTGTAAGTGTTTGACGTGTGACGAGTTTCAGAAAGAATGCAACAGCCATACGTCCTCAGTAGTAACCAAAGTTCACTACCAACGTGAATGTATAATTTGTAAAAACATCGTAGTTGAGTTGGAGCTTGTTTGTATCATCAAAGAGCAGCATGTCCGCTTTTACACGCAATGATCTTCAATCACTCACATACAAAGAAATCAAAGATTTATGCGTGAGATTAGACGGTCCTAAATTTTTAAAAAACAAAGATGAGGGAATACTCTGGTTAGAGGGTAAAACTAAACCTGATACGTCATCACCAGCTCGTGTAACAACTCCAAACACACCAGTTTCTCCTATTGTGTACATAAACAACACTAATAGACCTCCATCAGTTAAAAAGAAATCAAGTGTAGCGCATATAAGCGTGGAGGATTTGAATCGTGTAAGAAAAGGGTCTCGTACTAGTGAAGAACGCATTACAGCTACTGTTACTTCAGAAGCTAGTTTATCACCATGGCAATTGACGACATTTAAATCGACTGAAACAGTACTGAGTATCGTGAACGAAAATGTAACAATTTTGAATCTATTACCGCACGAAGATAATCTAAACCATGTAATTGCCAACTCTAGTAGCATTGCCGAAGCTCGAGTTGTATCATTCCAAGGGTATGTTTCACCATTTTCATATTAACCAAATAGTGTTACTCACGCCGGAAAATCAACACTTTTACACGATTTGATCGCCAGTGCGCCACTTATCGATACATTAGAACCTGATACATTCATTCCAAACTCTTGGAAACCTACCGTCGCCAAAGTAAAAGTCAACACACCAACATCTTCCGGAATACGATACTACCCATCAACAGTTCCCATTGATGATAAAATCGTACGAGCAATCTATTTAGATATCGAAGGACACGCTGGTAGTAACGATGTACCAGTTGATGAAGACGCAGGACAAGGAGAACTTCCGACAAATTATGGTGAAATGCGTAGAGGTGCAGCAAATGAACAATTACCGAGAATGGCGTATGTTACAAGTGATGTCATTGTGCTTGTGGATCGGAATGGATTTTCTACTGATATTTTCTTGAAAAGAGTGAAAGAAATTGCTGTAGAGTATGCGTTGAGTGGTGTGATGCAGGCAGAACGACCTTCGTTGATTCTTGTACATAATGCTTCTGCAGATGAAGAGGAATGGGATCCGAAAGCGACTACCGAGGAGTATTTGAAGAATCATGATCCTGGAACGGAGCAGTATAAAGATGGTGTTTTGCGCTCTTTCTACGGCGATGTTTGTTGCGTTGCTGTTCCGCACAAACGAGTATTCCCAGAACAATACGAAGCACAAATTGTTTTGTTACGTAAAATGATAGGAAAGATGCTGAAACGACAGTCAGATCATAAGAAACAAACTGGTACGCCCATGAGCGAGTGTTTGTGGGCTATCATGTTTAGTAAATGTATAAAGAAAGTCTCGTGCAACAAACCAATTTTTATGACAAGAATACTCGCTGAAACAATTGCTGAAATCAGTGAGGATGACAAGGAGAAAGCAAGACTATTGTTTATGACGTTAACAGAAGTCACACCCACTGATTCTTCATTTTTGTACGCTAGGAAGCAAGCAATGAGAATGTTTGCCGTGTATTTGATGGTACCTACCGTCCAAGCCATAGAAGATATGGAACAAGCCGATAAAGCAAGTAGAGAAGTAATCATGTCAAAAGGACAAATTGAAGCAAGACAAAAGGATGCCAACGAGCAAGCAGGAATCTTGTTTCACCAACTAGGAGAGTTTGCTCCATGCAAATCAACTTTATTTCTAAAAATTGCGAACAGTAACGTTCGGTGCTTGAAAATGAGTCACAATCACGGTAATCAACATGAAAACAAAGACACAGAGATGGAATACTCGAACTGGGGTATCATCAACTGGTTCAAGAAAGCAAAACGTTTTGTTTTCAGACAAAAATATCATGCAAATTGGGAAGGAGAGTTTGTTAACCCTGATCTTGCAAACTTGGAACCATGGTATGAGTTTTGGCAAGTATTCAACACGTTGAATACAAAGAAAGATATCACGATTAATGATATTGTTGTTTCCGAGTTACAGTTGACAAAAGAAGCTCTAGAGTATGTTCGTGATCACGGTGCGTTCGAAGAAATTGATGTACGTGACAAGTGTATTTCCTGTTTTAGAAATGCAGGTGTTCGTCGAGCACGATGTGGACATTTACTATGCTTACAGTGTTTCTCAGTCGTGAAGTCGATGGGAGAAGCAATATCACCACTCAATGGCGAGAAAGTTCGAGATTTGTGCTCATTTTGTCAAAATTATTTATAATTTGATTAATCGAATTTAAAAAATTTAATCGATTTCCCGAATTGCAGTCCACGTTGGTTGTCCTATGTGTTTAACGAGAGCGTGTTCCATAATGAAAGAATTATCCACTCCTTTGTTATTTAAAATCGATCCTAAAAGGTCTTCTGTACTGGGTAACACTCTATGACTCCAAAAATCTTCCTTGTTTCGCACAAGAATTGACCACCCGTTTGAACCGTGTACAGTGATACTATCTTGTGGGATAATGTCATCATTCATTAAATGCTCAAGTTCTTCAGCGACGAGGTCTGCATAAGCACGATGCGCACCTTGGTAGTTGCTTCCAGAAAAGCAAACTCGAAGTTTTATGACTGTGCACTCTGGATGTTCTATTAAATAGTCTGTTATTATCCCAACAAATTGTTTAGGACGAATGACAGCTTTTTTGTAGTTCTCAGAAACAATTTTTGTTCTTCGCAGACCAAAAGTTCCATCGTGTGCGTAAACATTTAAACAAGTATGGTACTCTGGTTTTTGGTCTGTTTTTTCTACTTGTTCTTTTAACGAATCACGCATGTAGGAAACAACGTCTTCGTCGACAACAGTTTTCGATTTTACGTAACGACCACGAATTTCCAATTTGCACACCTGTTTGTAGTTTTTGTTCTTTGTGCCTGTTGAAATACGGTGGCTACTGAGAACAATTTCTTCGTTAAGCGCTTTAAAGTCGGAACAGGTTCCTCTGTTCGTGAGTATCAAGAGTTGCATTTGTTTGCTTTCAATTTCGAGCTTGCAGGAAGTAACTCGTAGTTGGCTACGTACAAGCTGCTTGCATTTCTCTGTACAAATAATAGTAGTGAATCTTTCACCGTTGTAAGTCGAGCTGCACCATAGACCAGGTGTATTTCAAGAGATCTATCTATTTTTATAAGGAGATTAGAGTAAAAAGCTTCCAACAAAACGCTACCATCAAAATGCAATCTATTGTCATCGCAACCTTACTGGCTATTGTGCTCATAGCTGCAGCTGAGCCTGTTTGCTTTACCGATCCATCTCGATGCGACTTTAACATTCCCTCCATTCACGCAGGTCATGAGCAAATCATGTGCGCTCCAGGAAGAAACATTGGAAATGTATTCACGCTAGACTTTACAGTCAACAACAAGGGAGTTGGATCACCATCTTGGGCAATCGTTTTGTATTTCGCTGGAGGTGCAGCAGAAGAATTACCAAAGACATCACAAGGTGGTCACATTCGCCTTGATGTTCACGTATCTAACCCAAATGTTGAGCGTATTACGCTAAAGAACAAGAACAAAGTCTTTTCCATTTCTGCATCGGGAACTATTTACTTGAATGCAAATGAGAAAGGGCAACTCGTACAAGAAGACTCTTTCATGAAAATTATAAATGTATAAACAATTTTGAATCAAACTGTAATGCATGTTGGAAACGTGTTTGACTTACAAAATGGAAGAAGTACGCTACGCAGTGCATGCGTACATGACAAAGCCGAAGGTATGCACAGCAATAGAGTGGTGTGCAAACTTTATACTTGCAGCACTCACTTTTCTACTGCTGTATCCTTCACAAGAGAACTTTTTGGCGTTTTTAGATTTCTCAAATTCAAGTAGTGTTGCTTCAAATTTTATTCCAACAGACAATTTAATTATTTCAAACAATTTTAACTTGGATTCTTCACAAAATATTTCATTTCACGCTATCAAAGACATTATTAAATTATTACTGTGGGATAAAGCGCAACACTTAGCAAGTTTTGGAGGATGTTTTGCCATATTTACGTTGAGTCGGATGCACCACTATATTTCGTTACGGCCTCTTAGATTATCACCAGAATCGTATTTCACGTACGTTTTAAAACGTGCAGCACTTTTTATAGTGTATGCGTGTGTTACAGAACTACTGCAGAGATACGTACCAAATAGATCGTTTTCGTGGTTAGATATGACAGCAAATGTACTTGGGGTCCTGATCGGATTAGGATCAGTTTTTGGAATTACCAAAATAGTTGCATATGCAACCAAAGACAGTCCATATTAGAAGAGAACAGTAACCACAGGCTAAATTACTTCCTCTGTGCTCCATGTGGACACATTATGACACAAAACGACACTAAAACGATACTAAAATTCAAATTATGCTCTTTCTATCTTATACTGTACAGTTTGTCTCACCAATTGTCTGTTTCACTAAAATCTTTACCAACTTTCAAGAACAAAGTCGCATCGGTCAACCAAGCTTTCAATTACAAGACTTGTAACAAATTTTGTGGGCGACAAGAAGATGACTCTTCGCACACCCAAAAATGACAGCAAGTTTCGGAAGGTACTAGCAGATGCAGACGATTTTCTTGTACGTATACTTATTCGCACACGATTCTAACAATTTAACAGGTAGTCGTGGAGTTTTTCTTGACAGGGTAACAACACACGGTAAATATTAACAATTCCAGTTCCAAAGTTTGTCAAAACACAGTTTCACGATTCAAAGAGTTGGCAGAACGACATGCGAGTGTCGTGTTTGTGAAAGCAGATGTTGAGAAAGTCAAGGTGAGAAATATTTACACTTTTTAACGCGTTGTAGGACGCTGTCAAAAAAGAAAAAATCACAACACTACCTACGTTTTTATTCTTTAAAAAAGAAGAACGGATAGCAACGATCGTCACAACTAATTTGGATCACTTGTCGCAAGTCATCGTTATATTATCATTCGACGTCAATCACTTGGTTTTTGACAACGCAGACGGGTACAAAGACAAAGGGAACGAGTTTTATAAGAATAATAATTATGACTCTGCGATAAAAATGTACACAAAAGCGATAGACATGGATCCAACACCTACATACTTTACGAACAGAGCTGCTGCGTATCTACAAATGAAAAACTATAGATTGGCGCTACGTGATTGTGTAAGCGCGACTGAAAAAGATGAAAAAAATGTAAAAGCACACTTTAGAGCATCACAAGCTCATTTGGGACTTGGTGACGTCGCAGAAGCAAAACGAGAGTTGGATCGTGCTCTCGAATTAGCACCTAACGATAACCAAATCAGAAACGAAGTACGTTTTTATTTCGACGTTACTAACGCCATAGGTTGAAAAAGTGAAACGTATAGACACGTGTATGCATTATGGAACTTCGTACTTGAACGCAAGACAATATGACGATGCGATACACCAATTCTCAACTGCGTTACAGTTCGTACCTTCACATGCACGGTTACGTGCTCTTCGATCAAGAGCATACATGTATCAAGCACGTTATGATGAAGCATCACGAGAAGCAGCCTATGTTATTCGCGATCTAAAGAACGAAGACGCAGATGCGTACTTTGCACTTGGAGTGAGTCAATATCACTTAGGAACTGATTTATCTACTGCTATGGAACAAGTACGACGTGCAGCGATACTAGATCCAGAGCATTCTGACGCAAAAAAGTTTTTGCAAGTATGTGTGAAATAATTTTGACTAACATTTTCAGCAACACAAAACTTTGGAAAAATTCCAAAAAGAAGCAACTATTGCGTACAATGGAAACAAGTTTGAGGAAGCGTTGACAAAATACAAAGAAGCAGTCAAAATCGATACACAAAACAGATCACTACAACAAGCATACAGCAACATGGCAACGTGCGCACATCGTTTGGAAAAATGGGAAGAGCTTGTTGAAGTATGCACCAAGTTGATCGAATTTGGCCAAACAACGTCAAGAAACTATTTCAGAAGAGGGTAAGTCGATTCACATGATTCTCTAACAGTTAGTGTCGCTCATTTGAAATTACAACATTTCGAAGAATCAGTTAGCGATTTGGAACACGCACGATCGTACGATCCACGCGATCGCGAAATCACAGAAAAGTTACGCGAAGCTCAACTCGAACTCAAAAAATCAAAAAGAAAAGATTACTATGCGTTACTAGAAGTTGCAACAAATTCTACAGAAGATATCATCAAACGCGCGTATCGCAAAAAAGCAATGGAGTGGCATCCAGATCGTTTCC
>JAESGV010000269.1_pt1 | contig 24369 bp, 12 predicted proteins | sample 9269781 | NCBI WGS metagenome assembly JAESGV01 (sample SAMN15741586, study PRJNA653496) | algae metagenome | isolation source: Tildeniella torsiva UHER 1998/13D and co-occurring heterotrophs from... | place: Slovakia: Slovak Paradise National Park, Hrabusice, Kosice Region | collected 2000-01-01
TATACTCCACATGATACAAGTGTACCCCATAGAACAATTTATTTCGCAGGAGATACTGGATACGATCCAAAATTGTTCAAACAAATTGGCAAGAGATGGAGTGAGCCAAATGGTGGCATAGATGTTGGATTCATTCCTATTGGCGCCTACGCACCGAGATACTATAGTAGGTGTGAACACATTGATCCGGCAGAATCTTTTCTTGTCGCTTTAGATATCAACTCCAGACATAACGTAGCTATGCATTGGGGAACTTTTGATGTAAGTCCATTAACAACAAAATTGACCCATTAGATTGCCGCCGAATCGCTGATGGAACCTAAAGTAAAGCTAGACCAAATGAGACGAATCCATGAGAATGGTGACAAAGTCGTGTCCAATTTCTTCATATCAGTGTTTCCAGGAGAAACAAAAACAGCCCCGTACAAAGGAGACCCACAAGAAATCGAAATTATCGAAGATAAAAGTTCAGTCTAAGATTCTTCTGTAGTTGTCCATTGCAAAGTCAAACAATCTCTTCGCTTTAAAAGTACACCTGGTCAGAAAAAGGTTATCCAATTTACACGACGCAAAACAATGCGAATAGGAGAGTTTCAAGTTACTGACTCTCTTGCGCGAGGCAAACACTCTCGTACATATCGCGCAGCAAAAGGCGACCAACACGTGATCATTAAAACAACAGATATAAATTCGCATGAGCCACATGAACATTTTAAACTTCGAAAAGAGTACGATATTGGTCGCCTAGTATGCGTTGGAGCAGAACATATTGTTCAATACTTGGGCATAATACCATTAGCCTGCGATTCACGTAAAGAAAAAAATTGTAGTCATATAGCAATTGTTATGGAAGATTTTGGCGGTGTGGAACTCACAAAATTCATTCCTAGACGAGGCTACCCAATAGCACAATTTTTAGATCTAGCCATACAAATAGTAATCGGTGTAGGAGAAATACATGATCGAAACGTTATTCATTTTGACATCAAACCACAAAACTTTGTAAGTCGTTTCTTACCGCTAATAATCTAGGTTATAAACATCGAAACAAACGTGTTAAAGATTATCGATTTTGGCAGCTCAACCCGTGTAACGGAAGAAACACAAAATCCGACGACAACACCTGGACAGTTAAAACAATTTTATGGAACGTTGGCGTACATTTCTCCGGAACAAACTGGCCGTGTAAATAGCGTCATCGATTACAGAAGCGATCTTTATTCACTTGGCGTTACACTTTACCAACTTATAAGTGGATCGCTACCATTCCTAACGTGTGATGTAATCGAACTTGTACATAGTCATATTGCAGTGGAGCCTCCACCACTGCCACCACACATACCGACTGTGTTGAGCGATATTATTATGAAACTAATGAGAAAAAGTGTCACCGATAGATACCAAAGTTGTACAGGTTTACTACACGATTTGGAAGAATGTAGAAGACGTTTGGATCGTTTGGATCATATTGAATGGTTTCCTATAGGCATGAAAGATATAACACGTCGATTTCACATTCCGAAAAAACTGTACGGAAGAGAAAGAGAAGTTCACTCATTGCTATCAACGTTTGAAAGAGTAGCATCGACAGGAATTACAGAATTGTTAATAGTGCAAGGATATAGTGGCATAGGAAAATCGTCACTCATCAATGAAGTACAGAAACCGATTTGCCTGAGAAATGGTTATTTTTTATCGGGAAAGTACGATCAATTGGAGAGAAATGTAGCTTATAGTGCTATATGCGACGCGTTGCGTAAATTTGTAAAACAAATATTAGGAGAGAGTGACGAGAGTATGTTAAATTGGAGAGAAAAGATACTCAACGCAGTTGGAAACAATGGACAATTGTTAATTAACATTATTGGACCAGAGTTCGAAACGTTGATCGGCAAACAACCAACAGTCATAGACTTGCCACCGCAAGAAGCCAAAAACCGATTCGAGTATGTACTAGCCAAGTTCATTTCAGTAATTGCCGACCTAGAGCATCCAATTGTACTATTCTTGGATGATCTACAATGGATCGATCGAGAAAGTGTACAATGCATTAGAATCTTTTTAGAACGTGCAAAGTATTTACTCATACTCGGCGCCTACCGTGACAACGAAGTCACAGATTCACATCCAATTTCCCTCATGATTAATCAAGTTGTTTCGACAAACATTGCGCCTGTACTATACATCAAACTATCACCACTAGAGCAATCTGCTGTACTTCGGTGGATACAAGATACACTTCATGTCAAGAACGATGCCAACTCGAGTTCATTATTTGGACTTGTAGAATTGGTGTACCAAAAGACAGAAGGAAATCCATTCTTTGTGAGTGTCTTTTTGAGAAGTTTGTATGAAGAAGGGTTACTCGTTGTCGATTCTCATGGTGTTTGGGAGTGGGACTTGGATCGTATCAAGCAACAAAAAGCAACAGAAAATGTTGCCGACTTTATGAGAGAAAGAATTTTACATTTAGAAGGGTACCCGAAAATAGTGCTCGAATGGGCGAGTTCGTTGGGAAATCGATTTGAAATGGAAAAACTTGGATATTTGTTGAATCGTGGTGTGCATGATTTACAAACGGAAATGGAACCAATATTGAATAGTGGAATGGCGTACATTGTTGGAGATGAGTTTTTCTTTGCACATGACCGTGTACAAGAAGCGGCTTACTCGTTGTTGAGCCACACTATGAAACAAGAAATGCATTACACAATTGGTCGTCGTTTGATCGAATATCCAAGCGATTATGCAAACGAGTTTGAAATAGTTGACCATTTGAACAAGGGAATTGATATTTTGTTAAAGAATAAGCACTCGAATACGATCAATGTACCAGAGTTGGAGTCACTTACGGACGACAAGACACACGACCAATTAATCGAACAAGCAGAGTATAATTTGAAAGTATCCCGAATGGCAGAAGCATCTGCTGCGTACTCTTCGGCGTTGCACTATTTAACAACTGGTATAACGTGTTTTAGAAGATTATATACAGATGAAAATGAGTGTTGGGAACGCAACTATGACATTGGGTTTGCATTGCACCAATCCTTAGCAAATATCTACGAAATTTTGTCCGAATACGACAAATCCAACGAGGAGATCAATTTATTGCTCACACGTGCAAAAACGCGTATACAACGAGCAGAAGTATACTGTATGAGAATCAAACAACTCAATCCAAAAGTTGGTGGTGCTTTACAAGCCATAGATGTTGGCAGAGAAGCACTCAACGTATTAGATATTCATTTCTCGAAAGATACTGCAGAAATACTACAACAAGGTGCAGCAGAGATACAAAAAGTAGAAGAATGGATGGATCGCATGCGGAAAAGAGCAGATGGTAGAGATATGCTAAGAGTCATACAAGAATCGATGCCGGAAACAGTAGATGATGAAATGTCTGTCGCATTCAACATTTTATCAAACTTGATCGTTGCTGGTTTCTTAGCCGATCCTGTGGCTTTTCAATTAGTCGTTCCATTAGGGTTACGATACTCTACTACCAACAAGTTAACAGCCGATACATCAACAGCCTTTTTATACATGGCTGTACTCTTTATCGCTCTAGGAAAGACAAAATTGGGAACAGAAATTGGTACATTAGGGTACCGAATGAGTTTAGAAGTCTTTTCCGATGATCTACCGCAAAAAACAAGAACGATGCACGTGTATCAAGGGTTTGTATTACCGTGGTGTAGACCATTACGAGAAGCCGAACCCATTTGCAAAGAAATCTATATTATCGGTCCAGAGTGTGGAGAACTACAATTCCCAGGTTACATGATCACCATGTCCATATTTTATTGTTTCTATCGTGGAGACGCACTAGATCAACAACAAGATCACGCCAAATATGAAGCATTTGTCAAAAAGACTCAAAATATGGTTGCGATAAGCTTCTTTCCATTACTACGATTGATTATTAACACGTTACAAGGAACTAGAGATATTTTTGATAGTCCTTCGTTTGATGACTATGAACAAATACTAGAAACCAAAGCAAATCCATATTGTCATGCGACGTTCCGGACAGCCAAACTCATGATTCATTTTTTACTAGACTATGATATACACTCTGAAGAACATGCACTACAATTGTACAGAGAGAACTCTGAAATTGATTCTCTGCTACCGTTCATTGTAGGACTTTACACTACTGCTATTTTCATCTTTTATGATGCACTGTATATCATACGACTATTACCACTGGTGAATAAGTTGTACCATGATGAAATGAAAAATCGATTGAAAGGCCATGTTACAAGATTGGAAGGTTATGCAGAGCTATGTCCTGCCAACACTAGGAGCAAGCTACTGCTCGTACAAGCTGAAATGGCAGCGTATATAGATTGTAATCCATGGGATGCGTTTCGACTATACGATGAGTCTATAGAATGTGCAAGAAAAGAAAAATTTACTCACGAACTCGCGTTAGCGTTCGAATTGGCCGGAAAGTTTGCCGCAAGTCAAAAGATGACAGCACTATCCCACAATTATCTAAAATCATGTTTCAAAAAGTACAACAAGTGGGGAGCAACGAAAAAACTAGATTTGTTACAGAGCAAGTACCCATTTTTGAGAAGAAAACACGCAGCCACAGCAGGGCTAGAAAAAATGGGACTTGCATTGTCGAAAAAGAAGAGCTCAAGTGCATCATCTATGGATACATCGGCTAGTGGAAGTGGTCATAGCACAGCACGAAACTCATCAGGAGCACTCACAACAGTTAATCTGGCATTGGCCGTTTTCGATATGGAAAACATTATGCGAGCTTCGGAAATTATATCGAGTACAATAGACATGGATGATTTACTAGTGAATATTATGAAAACAATTGTCGAGACAGCCGGTGCCACAAATGGAGCAATTATCCTAGACAACCACGTTTCTGCACAATATCACGAAGTCACGAATGAAGATGAATCAAGTATAACTATCGGCCGAGTACCACTCAATTTATGGACGAGCGGATGCGCATCAGCAGTAGATTTTGTATCAAGAACGCAAGAAATACTAGTTTTTGGAAACGCGATGGAAGATCAACAATACGTGTTCATATCATCAAACACGCATATCATACAAGAACACGTCAAATCGTTACTAGTTATGCCGGTCACTAGAAATGGAGATTTAACAGCAGTACTCTATTTGGAAAACAATTTAATCGGAAACTGTTTCACAAATGAAAAAATCAATGTGTTATCCATTTTAACAGGACAAATGGCCATATCCATAGAAAATAGTCGATATTTCAACACGCAAATTAAAGCAGCTGAAGAGTTGGCACATTTACAAAAGAACAAGGCAGAAGAAGCAGAACTTTTTCGACAAAAACAAGAAGAGTTTATCGATCGTATATGCCACGAGATTCGTAATCCCATTCAAGGTATCGTCGGTAATTGTGATATCCTACGATCTGATATCAAAACTCTCACTGCCAACCAAAACCAGTTACAGTCGTTAGATTCGTACATTTCCGCAATACAATCATGCGCACAGTACCAAAAGATTATCACTGATGATGTACTGTTACTATCCAAATTAGAGTTAAAAGAAGTTGTTCCCGACAAAGCACCATTCCGACCATCAAGTTTGCTACAATTAGTAGTACGCATGTTTGGTAGCGAAGCGAGAAAGAAACATTTGGATCTTTCCATTGATATGCGATGTGAAGATATCACAGTGAGTGGAGATTGTAATTTGATACGAACGTGTTTGGTCAATCTCACCGCAAACGCGATCAAATTCACACAGCAAGGAAGTGTCATTTTGAGTCTCAATCACAAGAAAAAAGATGACATGATTGAACTAGAATTCTGCGTACAAGATACTGGATGTGGATTAACTGAAAAAGAAAAATCGGCCATTTTTAATCGTTTTGCACAAGCCACGCAGAGAACGTACGCCGAATTTGGAGGAAGTGGTTTAGGATTATTCATATGTAAAAACATTGCGAGAACATTGGGTGGTGATTTGACAGTAGAAAGTAAAAAAGATGAATGGACAAAATTCACTTTTACGATATTGGTAGAACCTTCACAAGATAAGGAAGAAATTGTGAAACCAATAATCATAGAAACACCGGTAGAAAAAGTGTCAAATCATATGAACGTACTAGTCGTTGAAGATACCAAAATTAACCAAAAGGTGATTGTACGCATGTTGAAGAATGTTGGATGCGAGTGTATGGTCGCTAACGATGGCGTGGAAGCGATAGAAATGTTTAAAAAACATTCATTTGACATTATTTTTATGGATGTTGCAATGCCAAGAATGGATGGATGTGAAGCAACAAGAGAAATAAGAATTATTGAAAACGAAAGAGGTTCTGCAAAATTGACTCCAATCATTGGGTTGAGTGGAAATGTAAGATTTGAACATCAAGATGCTGGTATCCGAGCAGGAATGTCATCGTATTTATGCAAACCAGTCACTCAAACTGACATTAGAAATGCGATTAACCAGTACAGACCTACGTAGTTCTACCAAGAAATAGATCTTTTTATTCCATAAAAGGAAATGGATCGACTTTATGCACAAATTGAGCTAATAGCTTACGTTTTTTTTGACAAAGTTCATGCCTCTAAAGATAATTTCAACAAATGCATCATCTCATACGTGTCAGTGCGCTAATCGCTTCTGTGATAGTGGCACTAGTTGCAGGACAAGTACAACTTCCATGCACTGGCGATATTTATATTTCGCAATCCCATGGTCCCTGTGAAAACGGGTCCTGCTATACGTACTATGCAACAGAAGAATTACATTTTTCACAACATGGACCTTCTACAGAATGGGCCCTACTTCGCTTTGTTTTAGATAGTACACCAGTTGGTTCTGTTTCAAAAGCTACTTTAACTATTCCAAAAGCTAACGTAATTGATATTGCTGACATTTCTATTTATTCTGTTAAAGGTAACACTTTTTTTATTTCTAACATCGTAAGACAATGCTGAATTTACCATCATTAAACCAGATGAAAATGCTGAAGGTCCTGCACAAGATACTTTCCAAAGTTCAGCAGACTTTAACGCAAAGCCTGTTCCCGATGAAGGTATAGTACTCGATGTTACACCTGCATGGAGAGCAGCAGCATCAGCAAGACCTCCTGTTATCTTTTTGACGCTCTATATTAGTGGAAACGGCAGGTTGAAAGCTACCGATAGTGGCGTAAGTTACTATGTCACTTTAGAAACAAGCAGTACCACCACATCAGCACCATCTTCTGCTTCTCCTGTAACAAGTGCTTCGCCTTCCTCACAAGCTCCATCTACTTTGCCTCCAACTACCGAAGCTACAACACCAGCACCTTCGACACAAGCTCCGACCTCTGCGCCATCTACTTTACCTCCAACTACCACAGCACCTTCGACATCTGTTGCACCTGAAACAACTACACAAGCTCCAACCTCTGCACCGTCCACTTTACCTCCAACCACCGAAGCTACAACATCAGCTCCTACACAATCAACTTCAGCGCCTTCAACGGTAGCTCCCACTTCTGTTGTCCCAAGTTCATCAGTTGTACAAAACACAACAGTAGCGCCAGCAGCAAACACAACTAGAGCTGCTACCACCACAAGAAGACCAACTAGCGCACCTGTAACTTCAACTAGAGCAAACACACCTGCTGCAAGAAGCGATGCTTCGCGCACAACAGCTGCAATTCTTACTATTGTAGCATTATTGGTTGTTTTATTTTAAATAATTATCGCTAGTAAAATAATAAATGCAAAACCTACTTTGCTAGAGGTAGCTACACTTAAACTTGGTTTTTCAGTTGCAGGAGAGATCACTGAAAATGAAACACTTGTTGCATTCTTGTTCACTGTCACTGGAACATCAGGTGTCAATACATTCATGGTGAACGTAATAGATTTTCCACCAATAATAATTTGTCTGACTCTACGAATAGTACTGAACAATGATGAAATATCAACAGGTAAAGATCCTGCTTTTGTTACTTGTACAGTAACTCTTCCAACAATGTTCATGTTACCGTCAACACCAACGATTTCCAACGTTACTGGCGCATCTAGTTTTACAATCTCAACAGATAGCGTAGCACTTGCAACAATACTCTTTTCTGCAATAAAATATTGTTGAGTTGATACCGTCAACTGGCTTTTGGTGTTACCTTTATCGGTAAAAAAGAGCACAGCTTGGTTTGTGTCTATGGGTTGCGGTGGTAACAATGTCACATTTCCCACAATTTCTGATTTGACTTCTGGTTTCAAAACGACTATTACAGGTGGTGAGGTAGGTCCAATAATTGTTGGTGAAGGCGCTTTCGTGGTAGTCGTTGTTGGTGCTTGTGTAGTGGTAGTTGTTGGTGCTATAGTAGTAGTAGGAGTTGGTGTGGCAGTGGTAGCAGGTGACTGGTCTAGTACGCTCAAGTAAATCGTATGTGTATTCGAAACAGATACTGTCAAATTGCTTGCAGTGTGTGTGCTTAGTACTGTTGGTTGTTGTACCGAATTTGTATTTCCAGTACCTAGAGCTCCTTCTGTGTTTGGTCCCCAACCAACAAACGCTTTTCTAGTACCATCAGTAGCTACAGCAACCATATTTGATCCACAACTAATTGATTCAATAGTTAACCCTTGTAAAGCACTTGTCGTATTGACATTTGTTGGCAAGTATCTGTCAAGCACATCATCAACACCATTCAATAGAGTCGATCCACTTCCCCACGTGTAAACTTTACCATTTGCAATAGCAGCTGCGTTGGTATCTGTTATACACATGGATGTCACTAATCCTGGCATATTGTTCGTAGCAACTAGTTGTGGTTCGAAAAAGATTTGAAGTGAATTTGAGTTAATGCCCAGATTACCACCTTTTCCATTAGTTCCCCATGTGTATAGTTTTCCATCACTTGCTAACGCAGATGCTATAAAATTTCCCATAGCAACTTTAACAAAGAATTTGTCAATCAAATCAGTAGTGTTACTCATAAATACGGGATAGAGCGATATACCAAGTATTGAAGGTACACCAAGTAGTCCTCCCTCGTTATATCCCCAAGTGAAAACCTGACCTTGAACAGTGGCAGCAATTGTTGCTGTTTCTCCTGACGATACATCTGTCACCGGTCTACCAAAAACAAAATAAGGTACGTATGCTGGGTTGCTTCTTGTATCAAGGGTACCATCACCCAAGTTGGCATACATGTTATTTCCCCACATGATAAGACGCCCGTTGGATGCTACAGCAGCAACAGAGTTGCGAGTGCAACTTATCTTGGTGATTGTTATTCCTGATAACACTCCAGTGTCAACGGCAATTGGAACGAGACTAAATGCTATGTCACTCACGACAAGAGCTCCATATCGATTGTCGCCCCACGAGTAGACATTTCCATCAGCTAGAGCAATTGTGACACCAGTACCTGCTTGTACACTGGTTACTAGTTTTCCTGCTAATGCACCATCTGTTAGTGGTGATCTTGGATTGTAAACATTTTCTATAGGACTTCCAAGAGCATTGTATTGATTATCACCAAAAGCGTAAACTCTCTCAATGTTGATAGGTGATACTGTGACAACAGCACCACGATACGTGCTACTAGAGACTCCTAGGATGGCATCTTTTCCAATAAGTGAAGTGACAATAGGTCTGATGCCTGTAACATTGTCTACTTTTCCATTTCCTAGTGCACCATTCATGTTGTAGCCAAAGGAAGTATAGTAATCATTGGCGTTGAGGACTACTGTCAAACCTGATGTGGTCACTGCGTTAATGGTATCTCCTAATTGTCGTAATGCTTTTGATGTTTCAAGTAGAGTTGGTTCCAAATAGTATGAGGCTGGATCGTCTGTTAATAGCAACCCGTGAGTGTTACTACCCCAACCAAATAAATCGCCATTGTTTGTGAGGGCGTACGCTGCTTCATCGTTCAATGCAATTTGAGTTATCCTATTCATACCAATACTCGATGCATCAATTGCTATAGGCGTATATTGCATTCCTCTGGGCGCATACCCGCCCATTTGATACTTTATGTTGTCTCCCCATGAAAAGAGAAGAGTTCCCAAGGAACCATCTGTTGTGAGTACCAGCACAGTGTATTTGCCGACAGCAATATCAAGGATTTGTCTTCCGTTAAACAGAGGACTTGGTATAAGCAATGGAGTTGGAGAATTATTGGTTGTTGCGTTGATTCCCAAAAACGATCCATTTCCAAACGAATATAATTCTCCACCAGAAGTAAGAACAACAGAAAATCCAGGTCCTGCTGCTATTTTGGAGATAGAAGTACTGTTAAAAAATGGTATATCAACAGGATACGGATACGATGTCATGTTTCCTATTCCTAACTGACCTAACACGTTATTGAGAAACGAATAAAACCATACCAACATTGTTCTTTCCCCAAGAATAAAGTTTGTTTTGGTAAGTTAATGCCAGAACGTGGTCATCATAAACCGAAACTTGCGCTATTTTGATGTTGGAAGGACCTGTATTTAAAACGCGAGTAGGTGTATTTCTGTCCGCGCTAGTTCCGTCTCCTAATCTTCCCTCTGGATTGTTTATTCCCTAATCGTTAGTTATATTTTGAAGCATACCCATGCATAAAGCGACCCATCTTGTCTACCGTAAAACGTAACAAAGTCTGAGCATTTTATAAACGACGTAGAGGGACTCTGTGTAACTGTAGATAGAACTATGGCGGGTTGTGGAGTTATTCGTGATGTTCCGTCTCCTAATGCTCCCAGTGCATTTGTGCCAGCGAATTTAATTGTACTGGTGTAATTTGCGCAAAGAGAAACCGTCGCAAAGAAAAGAATGAGGCCCAAGTTACTGGGTCTCATCTAGTGTCCGCGTATTTGAAAAGCGATTGTCAAAGAACGCACTATTCCCAGTGACAGTTCGCCAAAACAGGTTCGTGATATCTTGCGATGCTCATCACCACGTCTTACATCAAACAATAAATAAACGTTTACAATTATTTACTGTAAAACAAATAATTTATTCTTCTTCGCAGTCAATTAAATCCTGTACAGGTGCTCCCATTCTTGGTTTACCATTCTCTTGCTCTTCTTGAAGTTGTACTTCTGGAACTGTAACCGGTGGAGCAGCTGGTTTTCGTGAAGGGAACAAGAATCCTCTCATCAACTGAATCAAAGCCATGTACACTACAGTCTTCACAAAGAACATGGATGGGTCCTTGAGTACAGAATCTGTTCCTACAGAAATGCCACTACCCATCAACCATTGCATATCTTGAGCTTTTGACCCGCCTTCTGTACTAAACTTGATGCCATACAAAATCAACACAAACGATGTCAATCCAACAAAGATGGCAATCAATAAATAATCTACAAATACAAACCACCATGGGAACCACTTCTCTTGTTTCAAATGTTCTTTTAGTTTCGCCATGAGCTCTGCCATCTTGGACTTTTTAACTTGTTTATGTTTTATGATAACTTCCTCTGCGTATTCAATATTTACGACTCGGTCGTCTACGACTTTTTCTACCCAATATGGGTCATCTAATTGTTTTTCTACATCGACTGGTGAGATGTATGTTGGCTCTTCTTCAGTATACTTATTTTTCCGTTTTGGTTCAATACATAGTGAAATGGCGATACCGAGATGTGCCAACGTATGTGCTGCTAAGAAGCAGTTGATAACTAGTAATCGATTGAACCAATCACTTCCCTTTTCGAGGAAAACATTCTCTGCAACAGCTATCGCTGCTGTAGCAGCAAACAATAGTGCCACAAATCCAAACATTAGTACCAAACGAATAACACTCATTCTCCAATTTGGTAGTGTTCCATCTCGGTATTTTTCTACGCGAACATAGAAGAACAAGTACCACAAAAAGGCAATAAATACAGTAACACCAAGTCCACCAACAATCCACACATCTACATCAACAATAAAGTCAAACGTAAATGGTAGTGCGATTAGTGCTCCTACTAGTGCGCCAAAGTATCCGATAGTTACACTTGTGACAATAATTACTCCTGGAATACTCCAACCCATCAAACTCTTTTGTACATATGTCACTGCGCGATCAACAAAGTTGTCAATCTTGTCTATCATGTGATTCAACATATCTGTTACTCGCGTGAGAATTGTTACTCGACGAACAGGTACTTCTTCACCAGTAGTCGAATCAATCTCAACATCTGTTGGTTCCGTTGTTGTTTGTACTGTCATTTTATCTTTTGTTTTGTCCAACATGAACACCAAAAAGAAAACAAATGGTGTTGTAATTAGTGATGAAATGACTCCTGATGCGATGAATTGAACTTCATTCTTTTGATTTGAGTTGAATGAAATTGCATTACTGCAGAACATTCCTAGTAGTGTGATATAGATAATCGTTACTCGTTCAATTCTTACAAATTGAGGAATACGATTCGAACCACTGCCAGCTGCAAAGAAGAACGACATGTATAAATGTTTGTGACGGAATTCACGTAGTAACCTACGTAATCTTCCTCCCTTTTGATCTTTGTGTGGTGCTGCGGTAATCTTTTTCCATGCACGTGCGATCAAGTACCAAACGAACAATGCTGCTACAACGAGTAGGTATGCGCCAGCTAATGCCGATACGACATACACGGTCAACATGTTATCCTTGTTTAACTTGGTGATGTTTTCGATATCTTGGATAGTTAAAATATTCAAGTTTGGATTGACATAGTTCCAGAAACCTGCAAAGTCGGTAGTGTGAGTACAGGCACATGTTATAGATGTTGTCGTGTATGCTCGCACGGTACATCCTTCTGTACTCCATTTCAACTTTTTCTCGTCCCAGTACTGACACTGTGCAGTGTTTCCTGCATAAGAAGCGTTCTTTGCAACTTGGTTGAGTTTAAAAGCACCGGCTTGTACAGGAATATCGAAAATAAATGGCACTGCCAAATTACTCAATGGCGCTGCTGTACGACCTGTGTCACTTGCCTTTTCAAACGTAAGTGAGAAGATTGGTGTACTAATATTAGCACTAGTGCTACTGACATATGGATTCTTTGCAAAACTACTTGCCGAAACAAAGATTTCATCAGTAGTGTTGAAAGGTGATGCACTAGCATTGACAGTAGCAAATGATGATGGTAATGTTACGGAAATAGCACTACTACTATTTGACGTAGTGTTGAGTTGATAGTTTGCCAGTGCACTTCCATAGTTACGATACGCTACAAGTGAGAGTTGCGGAGTTTGAATCGTGGTTGGTTTCTCTCCAGCAACCTTGTTATCTTGTAGTGCAGATAATAACGTTCCAACACTTGCGTACAACGATGTTACAGTGGCTTGTTCAGTAGTCGATAACTCTGTCTTTGTAGTGGCAGCAGAAACAACATTAGAGATGATACTACCGATACCTTGTACTGTTTGTGAATCAAACTTGCCACCTACTTGCTTGGTAAATTGTGAAACAAGTGTAGCAGCAATGTTTTGCGTTTGATTGTTCAACTCGGTTGGACTTTGTGTAATCGACTGCGTGAGTAACACTTTTTGCAAAAGTGATTGTTGCGTAACAAGCGTCTCACTTTGGTTGGTAGCAGCAACTGTTTCTAAAAGTGATTGTCTCACCTCTTGACGTTGTTGAACAATCTCTTCTGTTGCTACTTCTGTTTCTGCGATGACATTCATCGTTTGAATCAAATTTTGTGCAATTTGTGTTACTTGTTCGGCATCATTTGATGCTAGTGAAGTTTGCAAGCTACTCTGTGTCTTATTTTTAATCCAATCAAACACGTTGAATTGTTGTGGCGTAGAAACAGCTGCGCTAGCGTTCACAGTGATATACGCGTTGTACTTGTCGTACACCTGAACGTACAACTTGAGTGTGTTGTTCGCTCCGTTACCGATTGGTAATTGTGTTGAAAGTGAGTTACTAGTAGTTGGATTTGATATCAATGGAATCATTTTCTTTTCCGTTGCATCATAGTAACCAAACGAGTAGGTCAACGGCAAAGCGTTACTCACAAATTGTAGGCAGCTAACTGTGAATGTATCCATGATAGAACCACTTTCAGGTAAAACTGATACTTCACCTGCTGTTGGTGGAACATTCACAGAGAATTGTACTTGTGAGAAAGAACTTGATCCATCACCGATATTGATGACAACAAGTTGTATAATGTAACTCCTTCCTGTATCTAGTACATTTGGATCAATCACCATGACTGTTTGTCCTTCTGAACGACTTGCGACTTCTACAAGAGCTGCGTTGTCCATAGTTGAACCATCTTCATAAGAAGCACCCCATTGGTACTTGAATATTGGTTGTGGTCTTGATGGATCAAACGTGGAGTCACTCAACGAAGCAGAGCCGCGTAGAACAACTCTCGAGTTTCTGTTCACAACTGCAGGTACTAGAGGTTGTATTGAAACAACTGGAATTTGTAACGCTGTAGTTTGTACTACTGCAGTAGCAGCGCTACTTCTTACACCTTTTGAGAATGTAAGTGTGAAATAGTAATTCGTCAATGGAGTCAATGTACCTGCTGGAATCTTAATTGCAGTCGCGTTCATTGTTACATTAAGATTGCATGGTGTATTAATTGTACTGTTCAAAGAGCATGTCCACAAGTACGATGGATCAGAAGCCAAACGATCAGGATCATATGATAAAGATCCATCCAATATCAACGTATTGGCTACAGAAACTGTTCTCAAAGAACCTCCACTTATCAACGCGTACAATGGTTGTGGTTGTACAACTACTTCTACACTAGCAGTAGTATTAATGGAAAAATCTTGTCTCAATCTCGTAGTGAGTTGGAAAGTGTATTTTGTTACACTACCATCGGTGTTTAACGAGAAAGCTCCAGGAGCAAAGTTCAAAACACGACCACTTGGAATACTTGGTACAGTGACAGGTCCAGTCAACTGTGTCCACACGTATTCGACCAAATCACGAGTATCTCCTGATAAACAAGTTGCTGATGATGTCGCTAGTCCTTGTAGAGAGAATACTCCTGAACTAGAAATTGTTTGTGAAGATGGTCCATTGATAGAAGCAACAGGTAAAAAGATTGGTGACTTGTACACTGTTGTTTCGACTCTGGAACTCATCATGACACCATTCGACACTTGAAGCATAAACTTGTACGCGTTACTTGCTGCAACAAGTGTTGCTGGTATGGTAACTGAAACTTGATTCAAACCATTTAAAAAGTTTGTAATACCGGTCACGTTTGCTTTATCACTTGAAACTGTCCATATGTATGATAACTTTAATCGATTTGGATCTTCTGAAAGTGAAGCATCAAGTGAAACACCATCGCAAACACCGACTGTTTGTTGTGCCCTGATAATTGCTTTAGGTGCTCCAAGCGTTGGTGCTGCTGTTGATTTTTGTGGCACTGTACTACTTGGCTTTGATGTGGTTGATGAGGTAGCACTAGTTGTAGAGGGTGATCCGCTGCTGGTGGAAGGTGCTGCACTAGTAGTAGATTGTCCACCTGTAGAAGGAGCAGCACTAGTAGTAGATTGATTGCCTGTAGAGGGAGCAGCACTAGTAGACTGTCCACTAGTCCCAGGAGATTTACTTGTTGATTGTCCGCCTGTGCCAGGAGCTCCAGTACTTGTTGATGGACTGCCAGTGGAATCTCCTCTAACTGTCGCATTTGTGCTTGTATCAGTAGTATTTTTAGGACTCAAAGTTGTGAATGTACTTGATGATGTAGTACTAACATTGGGTGCTTCTCCTCCAGGTCTTGTTGTCGTTGTAGTGGTGAAAGTACCTGGTGTGATTGTAGTTGCTCCCAGCAGTGTTGGCAATACTACTGTACTTGTTGGTGAACTTGTAGTTGTTGCCTTCTGCGTCGTAGTTGGTGGTACTTGTGTAGTTGTAGGTATTGGTGCATGTGTTGTAGCAGGAGCAGTGGGTACTTGGGTTACAGGAGGGCTAGCTGTTGTAGGTGCTGACCAAGGTGCCGAGGTTGTAGTAGGAGAGACAGTTGGATGTGCTGTGGTAGTGGCAGGAGCAACACTAGTACTTGGTGCATTCGTTGGAGCACTGGTTGCGGCTATCGTCTGAGCGACTGTAGTTGTTGGTGTGGCTGTTGTTGTGTGGGTTGGTGTTGGTGTGATCGTTGTGGTAGTGGGAGCAGTTGTCGAAGTGGGTGTACCAGTAGTGGTAAGAGAAGGTGTACTAGTTGTAGTAGGATCTGTTGTTGTAGTTGGAACTGCTGTCGTAGTTGGCACTGATGTTGTAGCAGGAGCTGCAGTAGTAGTTGGCACTGCTGTCGTAGTTGGAACTGTTGTAGTAGTAGGAATTGATGTAGTGGTTAATGGAGCAGCAGTAGTCGTGGTAGTACTTGGCGCACTGGTTGTAGTTGTTGTAGGTGCTTCAGTAGTTGTTGGTTCCTCGGTAGTGGTAGGAGCCTCTGTCGTGGTAGTAGGCGCTTCTGTAGTTGTCGGTGCTAACGTAGGAGTTGGCGTAACAGTAGTAGTAGGCGTATTCGTAGTTGGTGCTTGCGTTGTGGTAGGCGCATCTGTTGTTGTAGTAGGTACTTGAGTAGTTGTAAATGCCTGCGTTACTGTAGGTGCTACGGTCGGAACAGATGTTGTTGGTGCGTTCGTTGTTGTTGTAGTAGGTGCAATTGTTGTAGTATCTGTAGGAGTTGGTGTTGGCGTATCGCCCTGATCTGCTGTGGGAGTTGGTGTTTCTTCTTCTGTAGTAGGATCTGACGAAGTAATGGGCAAACTTGTAGTTGTAGGTGACACAGTGGTTACATTAGTTAACTCACAAGTCGAGCCATAGTAGGTATTATTACACACACACAGGTTTGGAGAAATACATGTTCCTCTTGATGAACAAACACCCTCTGTACTATATGCAAAAGAGCCGCAATTCCAATTTTCACACTTGGAACCATAAAACCCTTCACGACATGCACAAACATCAGGTCCAAGACAATATCCATTTCCTGAACATACAAAAGATGTATTTGTTGATGATACGCCAAAACATCTAGCGGCTTCACAGAATTGACCTGTCCAACCAGTCGCACAAGTACATGTGTTTGGTCCAACACAACCACCATGTGCATTACACACCGAAGGCGATGTAGATGCCGTTCTAAAAATGTTAAAAAATAAAGAAAAAACGTACTTGTTACATGCCATTATTGTGCATTGATCGCCGATAAATCCATCTGGGCATGCGCACTTGTTCGGTGCAATACATGTTCCTCTTCCGCCACATACATTATTTGCTGTAGCAGAAATGTTATAACATATAGGTGTTTCACAATTGACTCCTGTACTACTGTTCGAACACACGCACGTGTTATTCCATACGCAACTTCCTCTTCCACTGCACACCGAAGCGTTTGTTGGTGCTACACCATAACAAGTATAATTTGCAATATTACAGTTGACACCAGTCCACCCTGTTGTACACTCTCGTGTTGTTCCAATCACTATTGTATGAGCAGTGCCAGTAGAAACATTTCTAGCTGCTAATAACGCATTAAAAGTTGGTATTGGCTGTGCGTTGGATCTTGATACGACTCCTGATGCCCATCCAGTACTAGATTGTTAGATTGAAAAAAGAAATCTTACACGACGGCAGGTGCGTTGTTTTCACTTGCTGCTGATAATAAAGTATCATCGGCAAGTTTGAAAATATTAAAATTGGATCCTGCATACATGTTGACAATTTTTTGCGACAATCCCAAAGATGTTGCTAGGTCGATTGGAGAGTTTTGTTGCACTAAATTTCCGATTCCTAATGAACCTGCATTGCGACCCCACGCGAGTACAGATCCATTAACAGACATGGCCAAAATGTCTGTTCCACTTCCAGCAATGCGAACTATAAATTAGTAAATTGTTAAAAGGCTTACTGATAAAAGCAGTTCCCAAATTCAATTTCGTAGGTGCAATGTATATTGTAGATTGTGACAATCCAAGAAGCGTTCCATAGTCATTCTTTCCTGCTACGTATACTCCACCTTGATTATCCAAAAATGCTGTTTGTTGGGAACTCGATTCTATTTGTATGACAACTACGTTCAACGATACTTTTGTCCACGCTCCTACGTTATAAGCAGAGCTCGACGCGCATGTGGTAAATGTTGAAACTCCCATAACGCAGCCCAAATTATTTCCAATAGCATATACACCATTTGGTGAAACAGCAAAAGTCGTCGCGTAACCTACTGCCATATACGTACAGTATCCAGGTGTCGTCATTTCCATTTGTGTTGGAGTATTAATTGTTGCTTGAGGATTCGGAGTTGTAGTAGTACCCGTTGGTTGGCCTGGTATAGAAAGCTGTCCGTGAGTATTTAATCCCCATCCTATTAGAGAACCATCTGCAAGTCGTGCTACCGTATGCCAACTCGCACCAATGTGTGTTATTATTTTGTTAACAAATAAACCATTTGGAACTGTTTGTACGCCAGCTTTAACTGTTGTATCTCCTGCGCCTAATTGTCCGTATTGGTTCGACCCGAATGTAAATATCGAATATACAGAACTAGAGCCCGTCTTTGTTAATGTAACGACGACAGAATGAGCACCTCCAGCTGCGAAAAGAGTAATATCGCTCGTATTAAACTTTCCATCGAGTTTTACTTTTGTTACTTGTGCTGCATCTGTTGTGGGTGGTAGTACGCATTGTCCTCCTTGGTTGTTTGCACCCAATCCAGGAATACTTGTGTAATTTGCGTTTGCGCTACAGGTGTAAGTAGGATAATATAAACGCACCCCCAACAATACAAGTCATATCCCTTAATGTTATACTGGCATTGGTTGCCTTCATAAGTGTTGTTACATATGCAAATATTATCAGGAGAACCTGATTGCGCTGTTACAGCTACACATGTGCCTCTTCCTGAACATGCCGCATCTCCCGTTCTTCTATAGGATTGTTAGAATAAACCGTACCATAACTCACCCAGAGCATGTTGGAGCGGCTACGACAATATGTAGTGTACAAAGAACAAAGAATAGTACTTGTAGATGCAGCTTGTGTACCATTCTTTGTTTCAAAGTTTACCGTAAGTGACTGGCTCTTTACGGTTAACCTTGTTTAGCAGTCAGATATCTTATCATGTCTGTAAAGCATTACAGCAATTCCATACGCGTTCTTATTACCGTGTGGTCATGATAGAACGAAAATTCATGATGAACATTTTAAAATGTTTGCGTTGTTTACCTGACATTTGAAAGTATTTAACAGACCAAATGACCATTTATAAACATAGCTTTTGAAAAGTGAAAGAAGCGTTAGAAATCTTTTTGCAAAGCGATACTATGTCCTACAAGCTACATATTCATCTCATGCGCGGCACTAATTTACGTGCCTCTGACATTGGTGGTACTTCAGATCCATACGTAGTGTAAGAGAAGCGAAATTTTCTCAACATAGATTCGAAATTGGAAAAGAAAAGAAGAGCTCAAGGGTTGTCCAAAAGACAGTAAACCCAGTATGGGATGAGCATGTAGAGATTACAGTTGGAGATCCAGCCAGAGATTTTGTACATATGACGGGTAAGTCACTTGCTTTACTTCTAACCTCTACAGTTTTTGAGTTTGTTCTATTACCAATGTTCTAACAATCTAGTAAGGACCGCTTCAACAAAGATGATTCTCTTGGTCATTGCAAGTTCTCGCTAACAAACTGCAGAGTAAACACAAATTACGAGGTTACTTTGTTGCTTCACGAAACCGGAAAGAAACCTGACCAAGGTGAGATTACTCTATCATTTAGACCAGAAGGTTTCGGCAGAACATATTAAACATCTGCTCCTTAAGGACGCGATGTGCGTAGTTATTTTGTTCTCCGCTTTTTGCGTAACATTGCCAGATTCTTTTCTCTATCATTAAATGCACCAAGCAACGTTGGTTTAACATTCACAAAATCACACTTGCCCTTACAAATGAGATCGAAACCACCAATTCTTTCTTCGTTTCCAGTCAATTTCTTCTCCATGTCGACAACAGTAAGCATATCTTCCAACAATGCGTGTTTCATGTGCTTGTCTTCATCAGTATCAGCTGTAAGTGATGGAGAAGCGTTGACCTCTAGCAGCCAAGGTTTCAGATACGCATCGATAATAATATCATAACCGTACATTTCGAAACAATGTTTGTCTTGTATCATTACTCGCTGCACTGCTAGTAATGAGCGAAGTATAAGTTCTTGCATATCGGTGAAGCAGGTATCAACAGCTGCTACTCCATGCTTACTGGCCATAAACATTTTGAGTCTTCTTAAATCCCACTTGCATCCTATTCCAGATTTTACTACGTTATCGTGATACTCTTGCGTTGTTTTCTGTATCGCTACGTTTGTCAAGTGCACAAAGTTATTATCGATCCCTTTCAAGTCCATAGAAAAACGAAATTGTGAGAACCTTGCAAATCCAGTTCTGTAAAGGTACACAGTCAACGGATTATAGCTCGTTACTAGTACATAGATTCTAAGATCGAATTTCTTCCCGCCAACCAAGTATGGGAACTCTAAATACTTTTGAGCTATATAGTTTTCAGGAGCTTGTTGCTCTCCACCTTGAGCTCGATACCTACTCTTCCAGTCACTGATTTGTCCAAGTTTATTGAACAGAAATATACCTTTTCCTTGAGATTTTCCAATTGGTTTCATAATGTAAACGCCACCAGTGTGTTTAAACTCTTCTGTAAACATGCCATATTCTTGTGGTAGAACATATGACGTTGGAAGAAAATCGTACTTTTTCGCGTCCTCAAATTTATCCTCTTTCTCGAGTAGCTTTTTCATTCGTTTTAGATTCTTAACTAGTAGATCTTTTCTAGTGAGCTTTTTATATAAGAAACGTGAAAAATGATACCTCAAAGTGATTGCGAAAATGATTTACGCGTTGATGCTCTTCCAAGTGGATATGATCCATCGACTCTTTTATCCACCCAACATCGGCCCAATGAAAATCCCAATCGTTGTCGCCTTCAGTTTGTTTATAACCACGATCTTTGAGTACATCGTATATTGTATTTCGGAAATGGGTTTTGAACTTAATCTGACGAGGTACAGATGGAACACCTGGATTCACCACAGACGTACGCGATGTATCTTTATCTCTAAATTGTTAACATACAATCAATGACTTACTTTCTGCTCATTTTACGATGCTCAACTGGAAAACACAATAGTAAAGTCTCAACAACTTGTACCATCAATGAATTGAAATCATTTTGAATCGTTGTCGAATTCAAAACAACATATTTGCACGTACTATGTTCGATGTATAAGAAAATTGAGAATTGAACTTAAAAAAATATCGTTATTAACATATATTATGAGATATCTACAATAACAAGACAACGGTTACCAGGGTGATTAAAACGCTTAGTGTTGTTACCTTGGTGCTTGCGCTGTTATCTTGTCCTTGACGAGCATTGTTATCGCCTGCAATTTGTCCTGTTGGATTAGCTGTAGTGGTTGTTCCTGGAGCCTTTGTCGTGGGTTTAGGTACACAAGCACACTTGTCATCTGGCTCAGCCATACCTGCAATGTCATACCAGTGTACAAACCCTGATGGACAAGTCCAACATGGCGCAGGTGTAGGTGCTTTTGTTGTCGTACACGCCAAGCATATTGGACATCCATCTGTTCTTCTCTTTGATTGCTTTGAACCACATGGGCATGGGGCACAGGTTGGTGTAGGAGTGGTTGGTCTCTTTGTGGTGCACGGTAGACATATTGGACATCCTGGAGTTCTTCTCTTGGATTGTCTTGATCCACATGGACAAGGAGCGCACGTAGGAGCAGGTGTTTGTTGTACAGGTGGTTCTGTAGGTGCTTTTGTAGTGCATGGTAAACAAATAGGGCAACCTTCGTTGCGTCTCTTTCGAGATTGTACTTGTCCACATGGACAGGGAGCGCATGTTTGCTGTGCAGGTGGCTCGGTAGTTGGTGCTTCGGTCGTGGTGCATGGTAAGCAAATTGGGCAACCATCTGTTCTACGTTTTGATAATCTTGAACCACATAGACAAATCTCGCACGTTGGTGCAGGTGTTTGTTCTACTGGAGGTTCTGTCGTACATGGCAAACATATTGGGCAACCTTCAGTGCGTCTCTTTCTCGATGGTGCTACACCACAAGGGCATGGAGCGCACGTTTGTTGCACTGGTGGTTCTGTAGTTGGTGCTTCCGTGGTAGTGCATGGTAGACAGATTGGACAACCTTCTGTACGTCTCTTACGTGAAGAAGCTACACCACATGGACATGGCTCACAAGTTTGCTGTACAGGTGGTTCAGTTGTTGGAGCGGTGGTAGGTGCTTCTGTTGTTGTACATGGCAAGCAAATTGGACATCCTTCCGTTCTTCTCTTTCTGGATGTAGCTTCACCGCATGGACATGGTTCACATGTTGGAGCTTCAGTAGTTGTACATGGTAAACAGATTGGACAACCTTCTGTACGTCGTTTTCTTGACGTGAGCTCACCACATGGACATGGTTCACACGTGGGTGCTGGTGTTTGCTGCACTGGTGGTTCGGTAGTTGGTGCTTCAGTAGTGCATGGTAGACACACTGGGCAACCTTCTGTTCTTCTCTTTCTTGATGTTGCCACTCCACATGGACACGGAGCGCATGTTGGCGCAGGTGTTTGCTCTACTGTTGGCTCAGGTGTACAAATTAAACATACTGGACAGCCTTCGTTTCTTCTTTTCCTCGATGGTGCTTCTCCACATGGACATGGCTCACATGTTTGTTGTACTGGTGGCTCAGTAGGTGCAGATGTGGTTGTACAAGCCAAACAAATAGGACAGCCTTCAGTTCTACGTTTTCTAGAAGGTGCTTCACCACATGGACATGGTTCGCATGTGGGTGCAGGTGTTTGTTGTACAGGTGGTTCAGTGGTTGGAGCTTCTGTTGATGGTGGTTCTGTACAAATCAGACATATTGGGCAACCATCATTACGTCTCTTGCGTGATGGAGCTTCTCCGCATGGACATGGTTCGCATGTTTGTTGTACTGGTGGCTCTGTTGTAGGAGCTTCTGTTGTAGTACATGGTAAACACACAGGACAACCTTCCGTGCGTCTCTTTCGTGATGGCGCCCCACCGCAAGGGCACACAGCGCATGTTGGTGCTGGTGTTTGTTCAACTGGTGATTCAGTTGGTGCTGGAGTAGTAGGTGCCTCGGTACATGGTAAACATATGGGACAGCCCTCTGTTCTTCTCTTTCTTGATGTTGCTTCTCCACAAGGGCATGGTTCACATGTTGGTACTGGCGTTTGCTGTACTGGTGGCTCTGTTGTAGGAGCTTCTGTAGTAGTACATGGTAAACACACAGGACAACCTTCATTGCGTCTCTTTCGTGATGGAGCCTCTCCACACAGACATGGTTCGCATGTCTGTTGGACTGGTGGTTCTGTTGGAGCAGGCGTGGTTGTGCAGTCCAAACAAATAGGACAGCCTTCGGTTCTTCTCTTTCTTGAAGGCGCCTCTCCACATGGGCAAGGTTCACATGTTTGTTGAACAGTCGGCTCCTCAGTTGTTGGACAAGCTAAGCAAACTGGACAGTTTTTGTTCCTTCTCTTTTTGGATGGAGCTTCACCACATGGACATATGTCACACGTAGGGTTTTCTGATGGCTCTTCTGTAGTACATGGCAAGCATATTGGACATCCATAATCGCCTTGTAATTCACCACATGTACAAAGTTGTAGTGTACAAACAGCAGGAGTAACAACGACCGAAAATGATGTTTGGTTACTATCACTTCCAACAGCCAATACTCCACAATTACTATTGTCGTTAAATGTATCTTGACCTGGTGTTAATATTGGATTGCAGAAGTTTGGATTGTCACTCGTACTATTGATGGAATCAAAAACTGATAGTACGAGTACATCGTTTCCTGCTGCTCGTGCTCGGTTATATGCGATAGTAACATCAACACCTGAACTTGTACAACTGGCATTGTCAATGTAGAATTGAGTTGTCGTGTTTGGCGTTATGAATGGACACTCGTCGTTTATGCCATCAACCTGTTCAAACGATTGCGATGCGTTTTGCATAGTGGTTACAGTGAACACTAATTGGTCTGCATTAACGCAATTCGTTCCATTCAAATAAAATATAACGCTTGATGCGCCATATGTGTTATTGAGTGGAATTCCAATGTATAAGGGTCCTCTTGAGTTTCCAGTTAATTCATATTCGGGTGTATGCGAGCATGCTGTTCCTCCTGGCGAAGAACCAACTGCCAAATCCTATAATGATGTTAATCAAAGCTGTTTGTACATACTTTTGAGTTGTAGATAACAATCTGGTCTTGACAGAGTATTAAACACACTAGCGTAAGCAAGAGTGCAAGCCTAATCATTTTGCTTGGCTTTTGATAGCTCTTTCCATGTTGTTGTCGAAAAATATACTCGTTCGCATTAGCAAGCACCT
>JAESGV010000270.1_pt1 | contig 24320 bp, 23 predicted proteins | sample 9269781 | NCBI WGS metagenome assembly JAESGV01 (sample SAMN15741586, study PRJNA653496) | algae metagenome | isolation source: Tildeniella torsiva UHER 1998/13D and co-occurring heterotrophs from... | place: Slovakia: Slovak Paradise National Park, Hrabusice, Kosice Region | collected 2000-01-01
ACCCATGGAGCTGCACTCACCCACTCATTGTTCTTACCAGAAGATGCTGTTGTGGTAGAGTTTAGTCCTGTATACTCGTGGTATGAAAACTTGGTGACAATGGCTGGAAGAAAGCATTTATCATTTGGAACAAATAATTATTTCAGACATACAATACCGGTAAACATTCCAGAACTACTGTCAGTTATGAAAAAAGCGCTAACGATGTAAATAAAATCTAGATTCTTAACTCAAACAATAAGGTTCAAGTTGTAATTATTGTCATCACCTTTCAAACAAAAATGCCACCAAGGAAGAAGACCAAACTCGATGACTCGCACGTTAAAGAACCAACTTACACCTACGTGAACGAAGAAGCGATAGATGAGAATTTACGTTGTTCTTATATATGTTTTGAACCACTCGTAGACCCAGTTACACACGACAAATGCGGACATTCTTTCTGCCGTTCTTGTATAGAAAAAACAGACTATCGTTGTCCTTGCTGCCGCACAGGCACAAAAAACGAGTATGCAAACGTCAAGGCACGAATAATTTTAAACCCATTGGGAAGCCTACGTGTACAATGCTCCGACTGCCAGAAACAAATGGACCGTGGAGATTTTGAACAGCACAAGCCAAATTGTCCTGTAAAATGTGCACAAGGTTGTGGTGAGGACGTACCACGATCAAAAGTAACAGAACATAATGCAACTGTTTGTTCAAATGTGCAAGTACCGTGCACTGCAAAAGAACTTGGTTGTACTGATATTATCCTTCGTCGCAATTTACAGATTCACGTACAAGAATGCAAATACGAACAATCGCGTTGGATTATTGAACCACTGAAACAGGAAGTTATTTCGCTTCGGCAACATGTTGAACAGCTGGACAATCAATACCAGAAGTCGCTTAATGAAATGAACAAAAAGTATGAAACAATACTGCAACAACTGCCAAATAATGTTTCCAATTTGATGGGTGCTATTGAACATGTGGTGTGTGGTAGTGGATGTGGTATAGAAATTTGGAATGTTAGTACTGGTACACGTGTCAAGGTACTAAAAGGACATGTATATAGTATCTTTTCTATTATTCAATTATCAGATGGTACATTGATTAGTGCAAGTTTTGATAATACTATTCGATTATGGAAAATTGAGACTGGTGAATGCACAAAGGTACATAGAGGACATACTGGTGATGTTGACTATGTGGTCCAACTTGCAAATGGAACTATTGCTAGTGGAAGTTATGATAAAACAATTCGTATTTGGAATAGAGAACAAGAGATAAAAACCATACAAGCTGATACTATTGTGCACTGCCTTTTAGAACTTGAAGATGGTACACTTGTGAGTGGTGGTGATGATAAGATGATTACCTTTTGGAATGTTACAAGTGGAGAAAAGATCAAAATACTGACGGGTCATACAAGTACAGTTCTATCACTTGTACAACTCAAAGATGGATAACACTATTCAAGTATGGAATAATGACAAATGTGAGAAAGTACTTGAAGGACATATAGGCTGGGTGTGTAAGGTAATAGAATTAACAGATGGTCAATTAGCAAGTTGTAGTCAAGACAAAACAATACGATTGTGGAACATGAACACTGGAGAGTGTCAAGTATTAACAGGTCATACTGATGAAGTTAGGTCACTTGTTCAAATCAGTTCTAATACAATGATAAGTGGTAGTTTGGACAATACAATTCGAGTATGGAAGAATGGAAAACAAATCAAAGAGATGAAATGCAGTGGAAGTGTATGGTCAATGGCATCAATAAAAATAAAAACTTGAACAACATTTCTTTACAGCTTAGTCTTGAAATTTCACTTCTTTGATATCAAGATCAACTGTTCATAGTCGCTGTAAGTTGAATGCTCAAATTGTTTTGTTGCATCAAATGTCACTTGTTATATTCTAAAAGACCTGCTATTCAAATCATAAATCCTTCTGTAATTGAGTGCATAAAAATGATTTTGCATGATGAACAGAAATTAATTCTTATATTTTTGAACACCACACGAGCTTGCTTCAGCAACAAAGACTACTAGATATCTGTCAAAGCCAGAACAATCAAAAATCTAAGCCAGAACAATATAAAAAATACATATTATCATTTTTGTTTTTTAATTTTTTTATTTAAAGTAGTATATATTAAGAGTTATATGACACTATAATATTTAAGAGAAATAATAAGTAATTTTTTTACTATAAATAAAATTCTTAAAAAAAATAGAAAAAGTTTATAGTTGACCATTTAAAAACTATACAATATTTTAATAAAATTATATAATTATCTTTACATTTATCACAATTACTTTAAAATTTTATTTAAAATATACTTCAAAAGCTATTATTTATTAATGTATATATCATGCAAAAAATATAAAAAAAAAGTTGTTTTTTTTTAATAAAATAATAGTAAAAAATTTTTAAAACATAAAAAACAATTTAAAATATAAAATAAATTATTATTATTTTTAATATTATATAAGCATTTCTTACAAAAATTGTAAAAATGCTTATTAATATCTTTTTTTTGTCACAATATACACTATAAATATATAATACTTCTTTTATTCTCTTGTTTACTCTATCAACAAAGTTGAATACATAAATTGCTTTTAACTCAAATACTTTCAATAGTTGTAACTCTGCAAGTAGCTAGTCTCAATCTAGTTGAAACTTTTTATTTTTTTCCTCTTCTTCTTTTAAATACAAAAATATATAAAACTCATCTAACAATGTCTTTTTGATTGTCTTTTTAGTAATATCAATTAAATGTTGCAGATATAAGTCTTGTAATTAAGTAATTGTTTGACTATTGAAAAAGCTTTAACTTCAAGTAACAACTTCTTCATCCTTTTTACTATTCCTTTTATCTTGTAGTTTTATAACAATTTTGAATAGAACTAGTGGTATAATAGGGGCAAAACTATTTGTTAAAGTTTTGAATAGTTTTATTATATTGACTTTGTTATTTTTTTGTTCTTTTTCATGTTTATTATTACTACTAGTATGATTTTTATAAATAATAGTTAAAATACTAGTATTTACATGCCATGCTGCTAGGGCTGATGTTGTTAACAATAGTTTCAATACTGATTTGACTGTTTGTTGTACATTTTTTGGCAGGTTTCTTAATGCAGAATTTTTAATTTGAGATATAACAGATTTTAATCTTGTATCACTTAAGATTTGCCAGCTAGAATTAATCAGCTCATGTATTTTAAGTTTTGTTTTTTCTGACAGTACTTTTCCATCATGTTGTAGTTGTAGTCTTTTTAATAAAACTATATTACTATATCTTCCTCTTTTTTGTGCTGGTTCATTTATATTTAGTATTGTTTTTTGATTAAAGTTATTTTTATGCATTTCTTTCTGTTTTACAAATGGCAAGACATCTTGAAAAGACCTTTAAGACATTTTTTATATGTTTTTTTCAGAATTTAGTTAACTTTAAATGTGTTTAAATACGTTCAAACAAACTCGAATATCATCAAGTAATATTATATCTCTACTTACAAACTCTTTGTTTATGATGTTTATGATGTTTATGAAGATATTTGAGATTAATAAAGCATTAAACCAGAAAATTCTATTTTAATATCTTATTTATTCTTATTTTTGTCTTCCTTCTGAATATAATGTTTTAATTCAATGGTTGAAATTTTTTTCTACTTATTTCATTTTTATAATGTCACTTTTTCTTGTTAATAGGCCAATATTTTGAATAATTTTGTTAATAACTTTATAATCAACCTTCTTTTGATTATTTTCTCTGTAAATAGTTTTAAATTCTTTATGTGTAATTGGTATAACTGCTAATAAAAAAGGTTTATGCTTTGTATGCTTGTTTTAATATCTAATATTTGTAAATCTTTCCCTCCACTATATATCAGTATAAATCTTGGAAATATTATTACTATTTTTTGTTGTATAAAAGCAATTGTAGCATATATCATCTCCAGAATTTATTTTTTTTAAGTTTTATTGTAAAAACAAAAAAGGTTAACTTTGAATAATGTTAAATCAAATTGAATTGAATAAAATCAAATTAAATCAAATTAAATCAATTTAAACAATTACAAAAGTAAATAAAAGAACTAAAAGTTTTTATTTTTTAAAAAATTTATTTTATATCTATAATAGCATTTTTTTATTCATTTAACTTCTTATTAGCTTTTTTGGATTCTTTATATTTAACATTAATTAGTTTATTGTAATTTAACTTGTTGTTATATTTTTGCAAGTAGTAAAATTTGTTAACTTTAGAACAAACAGCTATTATACAACTACATAATCTAATATATGAAAATTATTAAACAATTATAAATATATTAATGCTTATCTGACAGATACACTTTATTTTATCTTAGCTATGAGTGGTAGTTGTAACTGTTATATATTGTTTTGTTACTAAAAAATACAAAACTTTAGCTTAAAACTTTATATTCTTATATAATTTTTAACACTATTATTAAAAAGAATAATGCAAGCAGACTTTTTTAGCTGCTTACTCTTTTTATATATAAGTTCAATCAAAATGCTCAAAAAGGATAGTAATTACAATAGTGCAATTTTATGCCTTTATTTTTTTCTGTCAAACAAGTTAGGTAATATGTTTTATAATAATGAAAAAACAGATCTGATTAATCTACACATTTTCTTGCAATACTTTGATGTCAAATAAGGCTATTTCTTTAAAGTTACAAGTTTTTTGTTTTTTAACAACTATTTATATCTTTTAAACAGACTTACTAATTATTTTGTAAAGTGCTTCAATAGCTTTAATACAAGCTTGTTTTTCTATTAATATTATTTAATTACTTTATTAATACATTGTTAAACTTATTAATATTTGTATTTAGCTATACTTGCAAACCTGTTGCTATTTTTTATCCTTGTAAAAAAATTTAACTAATATTAAAAGCTTATACTTGGTTATATAAATAAACTTTGTGCTAATATTACCATCAATCAGAATTTGTTGCTTATATATTATTAACAACATATAAATAACAACTTGTTATTTTAAATAAATATCTAACTTATTAACAATAGTTTTAAATAATTTTTAATCAAATAAATGTTTTATAGTGCTATAGCTTTTAATAGACTTTATAATCTTTATAATCTTCTTCTTTTCTACTTTTAGTTTATACTTTAATTTAATTTCAATTTTTTTCATAAAGTAAATTATATGACATTAATATTTCATTTAACAAATATTTTAAACTATATATTTAATAATTAACTGAGTTTACCATTATAAATAATTGTATGGCTATTGTATTTAGCTTTTGTTTAATTAAAATACTTTTTAAGCATAATCAAGTATATTAAATATGTCTCTGTTGTCAAATTTTAAAGATTTAATATTATTAAAATAATATACTTAATGAAGATATAATATTAAGCTTTATAAGAGATTGATAGCAAAGTTATTATTTATAAATATTATTATAATTATATAACTAAAAAACATATTAAATGTTATATTTGTGCTTTATTCAGTTTTGCATTGTGTTATTACATTAAAATTCTTTATAATTAACATTAATAAATAATTGTTAACAATAACATTTCTACTTATTCTTTTTTATTCATAAAACTATGTGTCTTAACTTTAAGGTAAATATTTATAAATATAAGATTCTTTATATTATATAACTATCAAAATTGCTATGAAAAGGATTTTTAAATATATAATATAATTTTGTATTATAAAAATAGATAATTATCGCTTTATACATTTTATCTACTGGTTTCTTTTACAAATATTTACGCTTTTTAAATTTAAGATACAAGTTTCAATTTATATATTTGAAATAAAAGATAAATATTTAATTATATAAAGTTTCATCTTTACCTTAATAGCATTTCTAAATACTATAATTGTTATAATAGGCATTATAAAAACGTTTTTGTTTTATTTCAAAGCAGAAGAAACCTTTTTTTTAATATAATTAAACCATAAAGCAATTATTATAAAATTACAGCTCTATAATTTTTCAAATAAAGTTAAAAGACACTTTTATTCCTGTTGTATAATTAAGTGTAAAATATGTAAAATTCAAATATATACCATTTATTTTGGATTTTAGAGGCATATGATATATAAAAAGGTTAATATTATTACTAAAAGAGAAGTTTGTCATATATTTAAGTAGCTGTTATTATATATAGCATCAAATAAAAATTATAAAGTTTAATAGTAATTATTTAGATTTATGTCAACTTACAGCTTTTCTTTTTATATTCTTGCATACTTATTGCTTGTAATATGATATAATCTAACTTCTTTTAACTATATTCTTTAATACTTATTTTATCTGTTTTATTTAAACCCATTCATTTGTATTTAAAACGTTATCTTTAAAAGTATTTGTTTCATTAGATATCTTTTACTTTTTAAAAGATATAGCTGTTAAAACGTTTTCATTTGGACTATTCTGCAATTATAGATATGTTTTTAAATTATTAATGTTTTTAAAGGTTTTCTAGCATTATAAAGAACAATATAACACTTAATGCTACTAAATATTATTTGTACTATTTTATCTAATTTAATTTGTTCTAATTACTTAACTTTCTTATATATATTTCTTTGTAGTTAAGCAGTTTAATTTTTTTTTAAACTGTAATTATTGATTTATCTTCTGTTTAATATTGAAACAAAACTTAAATATAAGTAATACCATTTTGTTTATTTTATCAACTATAACAAAAAATTTAACTATATTTTTAATATTCAATATCTTTTAGTAGCTAAACAAGTTAAATAATATATTAAGAAAATATTAATATTTTAATAAAGTATATATTAAACAAACTTACCTATAGTTATAAGTGTTATATAATGTATTTAATCTAACTTTAAGTGTATATAGTCTTTATTGTTATCTAAATCACTTTTATATGTTTTAAAATTGTATATTGCTTCATTATATGTAGAAGAAAAGGCATTTTTTGTTTTAAATAGGGTTATATTGTATTTTAATAAAACTTTTATAGCTATAATATTTATTAAATGTATAGCTAATTGTATTAGTGTGTTAAAAGCAAAAATCGTTGCATTTTCTATATATCTTTAAAATACCTTTTAATAAAATGCTTTATAATTTTGTAATAAAAGATGTTAGTACAAAATAAACCTACTTTTTAAATTATATACCATAAATATATTGTATAAACTTTAAAATTTCAATATAAAATCTAAAATTTACACATATTAGTACTACTGCAAAGTTTTTTTATCTAATTATACTTTATGTATTATTATACATACTTTAAATACTATTTTTTCACCAAGCAATTTATTTTATTTATATAATATATTAAAAGGTAAAAAAAAAAATATTATATTATAAATTTAAATAAATCTTTAAAATAGATATAAATCTGCATCTTCTGCTTTATACACTTTCTTTTATTTAATATACATTTTGTTTATATAAATTTAAAGGCTTTTATATGTAAAAGTTTACTTTTACAACTTTTTAGAAAGCTATAATGTCAGATTAGAAAGATAAAGATTATTTTAAAATTAAAGGCTATAATATATTAATATATAAATCAAAGTTAAAGGTTATAATAATAATTTTGTTGTTTAATATAATTTGCTATTAGCTAAAATTACTTTTTAATTTAAGTATAAAATTAGAAATTAATAATAAAAATCACAGTTTTTTTTATATTATAAAACAAACAAAACAATACTTATAATTTAATTCAATATCATTTTTTTCTTATACTTTATTTATTATTTTGCAAGTTTTTTGCAACTTATATCTTGCATTAGTCAATATTCTTTTTATATAATATTATAAAAATAGGTTTTGCAAGCAATACCTTGTTTACATTTTTATCTATTTTATAAAAATAAATGCAACTTTTAATATAATCTTTATCTATTTAAATATAAAAGAATTCAGATTTATATTATTTTAATTCTTTTAAGTTTTTATTAAAACATTTCATAATAGTTTATATGTAAAAAAAAAAAAAAACCTTTATATTACTATTTTTATCTTTTTTAACTGAATATTAAACAGTTTTTAATTTATATACTTATTTAATAGAGAAGTTACACATAACATTCAAGTAGTTTTTTAAAGTTGTTAAAAAAACTTATTTTTTGTACTATTACTTATAACAATAAAACACATCTTTTTTTTACATATAATAGGTGTTTAGTAATAAGATTATAAATTTCAATAAAGTGTTTCTTAATATCTCTATTATAACAATAAATAACACATCTTTATTAAAAAAGGTTTAAAAGTATAAAAAGTAGTAAAAGTGTATTAACATACAATAAGTTAGATACTAAAAGTACAATATATATATTTAATGCTGCATAAATATAAAATATTTAAAAATGAAAAATAAATTAATAATTATTTTATAAATTATCAGAATTAGACTAATCATTATCTTTAATAATATAATTAACTTTAAAGTAATAGTTAAACATAATTGCTTTTAAAACTACTTTTTGATTAGCATTTCTTTTTATATGCTGTTATATTGAGCTATAGTCAATATATTTAGATAAGCTAAAAGCAAACTCATATATTCTGTTTTTATCTTTTATAATACCAAAATTAATACTTTTTAAAGATAGTAAAATAATATTTAATATATAAGAAAAATTTTAATGTATTATTATTAGTACTACTATATAGAGAAGCATATAACTTTTATATTAAACATATAGCTTTTCTTTCCTTTTGTTAACTTTAAATAAATAGCTTATATATAACTTCATTTATTCTATATAAAAGACTTTTTTTAATAAAGTAAAACCTTTTACACTTAATAACCTTATTATAGTTCAACTTGCTTTTATACTTTATCAAATATAAGAAGTTATAAACTATTAAGCTTACAACAACAATATATGCACACAGCTTAATATCTTTGAAATACTACAATATTAAGTTATAATATAATTATATTTTATAAGAACAAGTTATATAATCTTACTTTTTTTATTATTAGTAATATACATATACATATTTATTAATAAAGATAGTATTAATGCTATAAACTCTGTTATATTCTAATTATTATTGATTTTAATCTTTTTACAAGTTCAAATAATAGTTGTTATTATCTTTAAAATATATGATTCTTGTTAAAATAACCTTGTTAACTTACTCTATATGTTTGACAGGTTAAATTAAACCTTTTTAATACTTTGATTCTCTATGTACTATTTTATATGATTAATACGCTTAATAATAGCAGATGATATTATTAAAATCATCTTGTGCATTTTAATATGATAATTATCTGACATTAGTGCAGCTAATCTTTTAAAGCTATTAATGTTTGTATACCTTTTATAATATTTAATAAATTATTAAGCTAAAAGCTATATTCAAATATATATATATTATACTTATTAGAACTATTTTCTTTTTTATAAAGCTTAAAGTCTTTTATATAATGTTATATTCTTCAAAATATTTGTGAGAGGTGGCATAATAGTCAAAAGAATCAAATTAACAACTTTTAGCTTTACTGGTATGCCTTTTATTCACCATTTAACAGTTAATTTAAAGTAATTAATTAGGTAATTATATTAACTAAAATTATTGTTAAACATGTTAACAGTTATATAAACAGTTTAAGTTAAAATAGTTAATTATTAATATTTCTTCTTTATATAATATAAAGTTAAACTTAATTAAATATATAATAGTTAATACAGGTTGTTAGCACTATATACACCCTATTTTACAAATAAAAAGTGTTATTAGTTATTTATAATTAACTATTAAAAAATTCAATTTGAGTAAATGCTAGCTTTTTCAGTAAAAGCAACAATAAAGCATCATTTTTTTATATTAGTATGATAAAAAAAAGATAGCTTATATAAATATATTAGATATACTTATTATTTTGCAGATTTTGCAAAATATCTTACTATTAAAAAGATATTTAAGAAAGGGAAACTATATAAATATAAAGCTGTTATTGATTATAACAGAAATATTTCTAAATGTTAAAAAAATAATTCTTAATCTAAAAAGAAGGGTAAGCTTAAACCTTATATAAAATATAATAGTAAATTAATTTAGCTCTAAAAATTATAAAAATAAAAAAAACTTGTTCTTATTAACATTTAATATATTGATAGATTTAAACACTTTCAAAGATAATATGCTATTAATAAAAGAAGTGTTTGACTTATAAAAAAAAAGTGAAAACCTAAGTGAAAAAATACTTATATATTCAATAAGTGTAGTTGTTAAGCTTTATTATGACAATAATAACTTTATATATATAAGTCTAGCCTTTTTAAATGTTTAATGTGATAAATACTTACTTTTTTATTATAAAAGACTTATTATTATTTATAATAATAATTATTTATTAACTTTGCAATATAATGTTGAAACATTTAATTAGTAAAGTTATAGCTAGTTTGAGAATAAGTTTGGATTATACTACTCCAAAGTGGGTTATAAAGCAATTAAAAGAATAAAAGTTAAAAGATATTAATATAAATAAGAAATATTTACGTTTTTAACAGTAATTAGAAAAATTTAAGTTATATATATTAGCATAAAACTTATAATACTAGAAATCTCAACTATATAAGTTTGAAATATTAAAGATTGTCTAAAAAACGGATTCCATTTTTTATTCATTCCATTTTTCATTTTTACTTTTAATAAGATTTTTGATAAAAACAATCAAGTTTATTCTAGCTTTCATGCTTTACACAACATTTCAGCTTTGAATGGCCTTTTGTATTTGCACTTTTCAATAACATTTAAGAGATAAAACATTGGTGGTGGTGCTTTTAAGTCTTCCTCATTTAGCTTTTAAAGCAGCAATTACATTCTTGCTATCAAAAGAAACTACTTTTGGAGGCTTACCACATTTCTTGGATACTTTAACAGCAGTAACAACAATATTTGTTCAATTTAATGAACTTATGCTTGATTTACTTGATATTTTAATTGTTATGTTCCCATAGTTGCTAACTTCATAATTAAAATCATATTCCTCTTTGAACATAATGACTGATGGCCTCTTTTTATATATTCATTAAAAAATGTCAAATCATCCTTTTTTTTTTCCAGAAAAATCTTAAACTTGACATTACTATTACTATTTTCATTAAAACTGTTGGCAATCTGATTATTGTTGTTGTTGTAGTTATTAAAAATATATGCCACTTTTTTACTTGCTTTTCGATGATATTTTATATATTGTGCACCATGGCAAGGTCTATTACCTTTGTGTCTAACACATTTTTTTAACTTTTTTTGTTGAATCTGAATTATTTAGGTAGCATTTAGCTTGAATGACTTGCCATAGTTGCATTAGTATATAAAAGCACTAACCTTTTGATATGTTAAAATTATGTGGACATAAAGCTTTCTTGTATAGTAAACAAAACAGCTACACTGTATAGTTGTTTATTTAGTATTGTTCATTTGCATTGTCTACCATGTAGGCTTGTTTTTGTCTGTCACTGTATTATATACACAAACAGCATTTAGTCTATCTTTTCTCTTTAATATCTTTATGTCATCAGGTTTTATCATAATTTGCCTTGCAGCAACCTTATATGCTTCTGCCTTTACTGATGTAATTAAGCACATTATATCAAGCTTTGATGCATATACAAATGAAGTAAGAGATATTACACTAATGCAATGCAAGAAATTTTCAATATATAAGCAAATAAACTCAAAAGCATATATGATTAGCTGTTTTCAAACTGATTCTGATGCATTATCCACTAAACAGTATTTTCTTTTGCCTTGTAGTCCAAATTTAGTGTGTGTAGCTTGCTTAATATAAAATTTGACAATCTTTTCAGTCAAAGTAAAGACATTCAAGTTTTGGTTTGTTCTACATTATATAATTATTGCAACATTTTAAGATTCAACAAGATTTATGGTATAGCATTTTTGTAAATCATTTTTAGAGTTTTTATTATATTCAAATATATAAACATACAATACAGGAAGTTTCTCATTTAAGATATACTTGCAAGCTTTAATGGCATTGTCTTCTGTGTATTTAATGTCAGAAATGATTAGTGTGTTAGCATTACAAAATTAGTATCAAAAAGAAAACCACTTATACTAAATACAAGATCTTGTCTTTATTTTCTTTCACTTTGTCAGCAGATAAGTCAAGCAGACCATATTTAACAATATTTTTATTGAAGATTAACAGAACTTTCTTGGCCTGGTCTTTGATAGGCCTATGCAGTAAATAATACCATAACTTATCATGGATATTCTTAAAAAAATGCAAGCTTAAACACTTTTATAGAATATTTGAAAAGTAAGTATGCCAAACATTGATAATAGCTGCTTTACCATCACTTATAAGCTTGTAGTTTACTTGTTTTTCTTTAAAAAGTTTTATAGCAGATATAAGATGGTTCAACGCTTTTACATACTTATAAGCCTCCTTAGTCTTATAAAGATACATAAAGCCAGTTATATATTGTCGTATATCAATTAAAGATTTTAAACTTGTATATTACAAAGCATACATAGCCTTGTCACATATCAAATATAACATTAATAAATCATTTTTTTGCCTATTTCATTAAAAATCAGGCTATAATTAGTGAAAAAACAAATAATTGCGTTAGATGTTGCCTAATATATTAAATTACATCAAGATAAACAGTTGCTAGCCTTATCTAGTAATTAAGCATGTTTGTAGAATTATAATATGCATATTACATATTAGAAACCTGCTTTACATTTCTTGCAAGATTTTCATTAAAGTTGTCAGTAAGACAATTATATTGTTTATTTAAGTTGTTTAAAAAAGTAATTTTTATTTTTGTTTGCTTGCAGCACTCATTACTATGATGCTTATAAGAAACCTTTGATGAACTTTTGGAGTTTTTGTATGGTGAAACTAATGTAGCATTAGCTATAATAGAAACACTATCTGGCTTGTAATATACCATAATTCTACAATATAAACTATTATTAAATCAAGACTGTAAATAGAATTTTTGCTTCTGAAACTTTAAATTTCTAACATTATATCAGTAATTACGCTTAATTGTAGCTTTTTTGTATTATAGTACTTTTATGCTATTATTCTTTTAGTACATGTAATAGTTGTCACATTGTTGTAAATTTAAGTTTAATAAAGTAATAGTGAAAATGTAGACAAGTTAACATGCTTTGTTATATATATAACAGCATTATTATTAACAAAAAAGTGAAATCTAAATGCATTTCCAATAAACATAATATCATACATAAAATGTAGCTGAAGGTACTTCAAATTTAGATTAATGTGTGTATAAAACTATATTGATATCTGCTTTAACATGCTTCACAGTGATAGAAGGAGTGTGATAGAGTTGTAATTCATTTTAAGTTTGTGAATTAGTTTTAGTTAACTTAAATAAAATAATAATTAGTCAGCTTTAGCAGTTTCAATGTGAAATCTATTGTAAACTTTTTATAACAACTTTTTTCTCACAAGCTTGACCAAAAAACTGTTACTTCAAACAAAAACAAAGCACTACATGAGCGACAAAGACATTATAGCTGCTACATTCACAGCATTGCACAAGCTGATAACAGATCTTATTACACAAGAGAAATTCAAGCAACAATTTAAATATTCTGTTGCAAAGTACATTAATGCATTACTATCAGATAAAAACAGTCAAGATATCAGCAAATTAGCTACTATCATTGATGATAATAATGATAATGTTAAAGAAGACAACATTCAAATTGTTATTAAACATATCACTTGGCATATTACTGTCAAAATTGAGTTATTAGAAAATTTACAAAAGAAAAAAACCTTTATTGTAGCTAATATGCTTAATAAGGTCAGGAAAAATGCTTTAAGTTTTTTAAAAAGCAGTGACAAAATTGTTAAAAATAAAGCTGCTGCTTTTAAAAATTTTGTTAAAGATTTTAGTACTGCTTGCAAAGCTAATAACTATGAAAATAGCTTCTTTTTTAATGATGAGCAGCTTTAAAGTTTATCAAGATTGCCAGTTAAAGTTTCTTACAAATCATTTGCCAAGCATGTTAAAGCAGGAAATCAGAAATACTAGTCTCATTTAAAAAAGCTGTTTAATGACAAAGTTGATGAAAATACTTGTAAATTGCAGCATTTGAAGAAATAAGTCGCTTATTTACTAAGTAAAAAAGGTTTTACTGCTAACATTGCACTTGTTGATATGTATTCACTCATCAACAAGTTAATCAGCAAGGCCTACTACATATAACCCACTGAATTCAAAAAGCTTAATATAAACGACATAGTAGAAGCTTTTAGCAAGAAAGACATTTGTAACATCAAGTTTATCAATCTTGCTTGTCAACTCAGAAACAATGAGCTAAATGATGAAAAGCAAGGCAATCTTATCTGTTTGGCTAAGTGGGCCAACCTAGGTACTTTTTTGCCTATTTTAAAGGATGACATTTTTAAAAATAAACAAACAAATGCACATGACTGTGCTTTTCAAAGAACTTAAAGATGTTGTACATACCTAAGTACCTAGATCTGTGATTAACAGTATGCTGAAAAATTCACAGGTAACCAAAAAAACATGGTGGTATGCAGACATCAAACCGCGCATAGCCATCTACCTATTTCTTTGGCTATTGGTATCTGGTCAAAAACAAAAAAGTTAGAAAACATTAGCCACTTCCCTTACTCCAACATGCACAACTTATTTGGTCAAAGACATAGCCATTTGGTATGTTGGGCAGATTGCCAAATCAGACCAACCACGCTAACAGCTTGTCAACGCGCAGCATACCACCAAATCCACAACTCATTTTTCAAACAAAGCATCCTTATTGTTGATTTCAAGGATTTTAAATTGAAAAAGCAAGACAATTTAAATGTAAAGTCAAAATATTGGTCAAAAAAAGAAAAACATCACGCTACTTGAATACAATTCATTTGTGACCATGATAGAAGAATCTAGTAGGTAGGTGGACCATTCAAAGGGAAAGATTATGATGGTCATTGTCTTTGTAAAAGAAGATCTGAATTATGTAAAAGATTTCAAAGAGGGGATATACTACTTGCAGATAATCATTACACCATTCTCTAACATCCATGGAGGAAGCTACAAGTATGGTGTAAACATACAAAAAAAGATCACAAAAATTTACTGTTAATGAGGCAACATGGAACAGATATCAATCAAAATTTAGAGCCAAGGTAGAATTGTGTATTAGTCAAGTTATACATCGCTTCAAAGCACTACAGCAGTGTTATTACAAGAGTACACAGTGCCATTATGAAGTGGTAAAGATTGCAGCTGGAATACACAACTATTTATTAACGCTCAGCAATTAGAATAAACACTTATTTTTAGCTATAAACTAATCAGGTTGGCCCATTAATACAAATATCTTTGTCACAAAAATAATTAAGCTTTAATATATGGCTATATTAAAAAAAGCATATATAAACGAGTTTAAACGCTTTAAAGAAGGGTATCATAGTGGCAAATATAAAAGGTGCTGCCAAGATAACATGGAAATGATGTATCAAACTTGTTTACAAAGTATTGTACTCTATTATAAAGCAAGCTCAAGGCATTTTCATAATTTGTGCTCAGTTTTCTGTGTTGTGCTGGTGTAAGATAACACCATCTAATTTATATAATAGTTAAGCTAAAGTATTTTAAAATGCTTTGTCTGACTGTAACTTGTACAAGCAACTCAAAAAGAAAGTACAAAATATATTTGAGGTAAGAATTTTTTAACAAACACTAACAATTAGTTAGAAGATGTCAGTGCAGATGTATTTGCTACAAAGTTTGAATGAGCGCATTATTTGCTTCAAGATCCAATTCAAAACCTAAAATCATTAAAAAAAACATTAATTTTATTAAAAAGGAAAGCCTAACCTTGTATGATGAGAATGAATCCTTTATCAGAATATTTAGACAGTAACAATTACATTTAAGTTAAAGCTCATAAAATTCTCATTTTGATTTTAGTTGATTAATGGTTTTTTTCTAACAAATGGAGAGAAAAAGATATTTACAACCCTGTTGCAACACAAGGGGAAAAGATTTTCCTTGAGTTACTCTTTTTTAATCATTGAGGTAAAATAAGGCTTTTTTTTTAATAAAGAAATTGTTGGTAAATTGTGTAATTAATTGATTAAAATAATTTATCACTGCTTCTTAAAATGTTTCAAACAGGCTTTTAGATGTTTTCAGATCCTGATATTACATTAAATGTTATTTATGTTAACTATAAACAAGAGTTTGAAGATGCTAGTGGTATGGAGCTTGAGTGTAAGCAAGCAAGATTTGAAGAATGCAATGCACTAGCTAGGTTTGCTGTCAAATATGGCTATACATACAGTAAGTAGATTTGTATTTATTAATTTTAAGTAAACTATTAGATGTTGTGTCCCATCTATTAGTTCTTATGAAAGAATAGGTTGGTTTAGTGTAGAAAGAATGGCAAAAGGTGTACGAAAAGATATTAAAGCTTCTAAAGATTGTAAAAGCTTTGCTTTTTCCAGATTAATATGGTGAAATGATTGCTGTATGGTTTATAACCAAAAATGTTCTCATTTATCACACATTTAAGAAATATTTTAAGTGGATTAGAAATGCAAACAGCGAGTTTTTAAATACCACATTAGTTGAGCTTGAGATGAAAAAGACAGCTAAGTTGTACAAAGTCACAAAAGAAATGGTTATTGAACTAAAACAAGTTGAAATTGACAGAATGGCTTGCATTAAACAAATCTACAAGTACTATTCCATTAAATACTTCAAAAGTTTTTTCGATAAAGTAAATTAAGTTTTTATTGACGTTAATATTGCTGTAAAGTTGAAAAAGCAAATGAAGCAAATAAAAGATGATTTTACAGAAGAAGAAATTCTTGAAGAAGTTATTGCCATCTCAGACAAGTACATCCAAAAAATAAAGTCTCAAAAAGTCATTCATATTCAAGATATCAACATATCGGCAGCTTTCGTTGAAACTCTTGTCAGTACTGCTGCAAAAGCTGAAACAGCAAGTAAGCAAAAGAATAAACGTGCTTTTAAGCAATGTATTAAACCAGGTGAAGAGCATAGATCTGACCATTTGAAAAACAAAAAAGAATAAATGTCAAAATTTTATAAAATTAATTTTTATTCATTTTACTCTTACTAATTCAGCTAAATACCATATTATAGTAATAGTTTGTGCTGTACCAATGGTTTTTTAGAACATATTTAATCTTATAAGTAATTGTTTCAAAACAAACATAAGCAAACATGATTATGATTACACATCAAAGACTTTAGCACCAAAGGTCAGCAAAATTAATGCTATTGAGCAGAATCTGTCATTATCAGATGTGCAGGAAATCAGTAACTCTCTGATATAATGAGTGTTAGCTCCAACAACATTAAAGAAATATGATAAAGTATACCAATCACATTTATTAACATAATTACTTAGGTTACCACTGCATTTTTGAAATTTTGTGACAAGATAAAAGAACATATTCCTGATTTTTAAGTCAATAGAGCAGTAATACATAAATTTTTGAAGTATTGCTTGTCAAATAGACACTCACTAGCAGATGTCAAATTCAATCATTTAGCAATCAAAAATTATTTTGCTACTGTATTGCACCAAATGTTGTCATTAAGTACTAGTTATGGTCCAGTACTATTGTTTCTCATTAACATAGATAGGCTACTCGCAAAAGTTACTTTGAAGCAAGCAAAGATTTTATCACTTAGAAAATTGTTGTTATTTTTTGCTAGTACTATAAAAAAACTATACATTATTTGAAGATTTCCTTGTCGCTCTTTTAGTTTAACAACTCTATACTGCTCATTGCGCAGATGATATAATCTATACTGAATGGAGCAATATCACTATTAATACAGTAAACAAGACTATTGTATCCTTAATGTAAGATTTCATTTCTTTATTTAACAATTAGTGATTTTACATTAACAGTTACAATTTACTAGTGTATATTAAGCAGTATTTAAAGTTGTTCAAAAGTGAAAGGAGGCTTCTTCTCAACAGCTTGTCAATTACAAGCAGAATGTTGTTTACATCTTCTTCAACAACATAAGTGAAACATATTGAAATTTATTTGTTTGTTATGTTGTTAACGCTGCAATAGTGATTATATGGTCAGTTTTTAACTCATTAACCTGCAAAGACACTGTTACGCTAGAAAGCTATGAAAAAGCTCTTATTGTTGAAGGTGCTCCTGTTTTTAGCACTATCAAATATTACTTTAATCTAATCTAACATAAAAAAGCCAAAAAACTAAAGTAATTATTTAGATACATATTAAGCATCACTATAAATCAAGATGATAACGAAATAAGTTGTAAATACTATGCTGCAGCTGCAGCGGTACAAGTTATCCAAGATAAAGTTCTATTAAGTACCTATCTTCTAAAAAGATATCTGAATATGCTATATTACACCAAAATGAACATGATTGCCTGCTTCAAACAGCATATAAACTTGGATGAAGGCATTATAAAAGGTCTCAAACTATCACAAAAGGTCTTACCATTATTTTATATTTTATTTTTCTGTATAATATGTTTAAAAGATTCTATAAATGGCAAACAGAATCTGTTTTTTAGATAATTTCAAATATTAATAGTTTTTGATATCAAACTTATATTTGGAAAATATAATGAGTTGTTATATGAATATGTTGATAAGTATAGCAGAATTGTTATTGTTTTAAAATTTTTATCAAAGTTGTCAGAGTATGTTTATTATACCTATTAACTTTATTGTAAAAACTAAGCTAATAAACATTTTATAATCAAAAACAAACAAGTTAATAATTAATAGTTTATAGTATGTTAAATGAGTTTATAAAACAGATTATAATAACAGGCTGCAAAAAAAATTAATACAAACAATAAAAAACTTTTTAAAAAAGCAATTTCCTTGTATGTTGATTAAATATATACATTATAAAACCTAAATCAATAAGTGACACTAACTTGTTAAAAAAAGTTTTGAAAATAATTTATATAAAATATCTTTTCTTTAAATATATTTATATACACAGTATTTAACAAAAAATACAAAAAGGTGATTAATATGAATAATAATACTATAATAGATATAAATATAAAAGATATTAAAAAAGAAATAAAAATAGCTTTTTTAATTAAAAAAGATGTATTTTTATAAAATTATTAACTATTTAAACCTTATTGATAAGTTATTATATAAAAGTAAGGAAAAAACTCATAAATAACATCAAAAAATCTGAGTTACAAAACCTATTAAAGACATTATTAAAGATATTAAAAATATAAAATACAAAAAAAAGAATACTTATAGTAATAATATTTGTAAAATGGATTATTAAAGGATGTAACACTATTAAAACTTTTAATATATAAAGATAAAGATAATATTTATTTTTAATAATTTAAAAAATGATTTTTAGAGTAAAGTTAAAAGTTTACAAGTGTTAATAGATATAAATATTAATGAATAAATACAGTTATTATTAAAATTAATATTATTAATAATATAAAATACATTCTGCAATTATAACCAATATTTGCTGGTTATAAATGCTATTAGAAAAATAGAATAAAACTATTTATTTCATGGAAGTAAAATTATCAATAATTATCAACTATATTAAAGACCATTTAGATATTTTAAAGTCAACTGTTAAGAGATATTTTCAAAAGACTTTATTTTTTAACTAATATATTGGATTTTAGTCAATATAATACTCAGTTTTTATAATATATGCATATAGTTTGCAAAAGAAAAAGCTATTATTGTATTTTATAGATAATAAAGAAACAGTTGATCAAAAATATATTTTTACTTTTATCATATAGCTTTAAAAACAGATATAATTGATATTCTAATGTAATAATATAGTTAAAGTTGTAAACTATAAATACTTGATTATATTTAAGTATTACCACTTTGTATAATATTATAGTAAAGCTATTAATAATAATTGCATCAATATATAACATTGTGTATAATATAGTTTGTTAAAGTAGAAATAAGATGTACTACAAAAATTACTTTAAAAAATAGACATTAAAATATAAAGTTAAAAGAAATGTAAGTTGAAATGTATTGCAGTTAGCAGTTTAATAAATAATGTAAATAAATGATACTGAATAAACAACTGCAAGATATTTGTGTTTTATTACTATATTTTAACATATTAAAAGGTTGGTGCTTTTATGTACTTATGCAATTACAGCAAGTTATTTAAGTTAAATACTACTCATAAAATCAACAAAAAGAGCTAGAAAACATATTAAGCGCAAAAGTAGAAGAGATATTATTATTTATTACATTTAAAAAAGAAGATAATTTTAATTATAAAGTTGGCAACTATAGTAATATATCTATTAAAACATCAAGTAAAGCATAAGTACACTAAATTAAACAAATATTGTTGTTATTGTTAAAATATCTAAGAAATATAATAAGCTTTTTAAAGTAATTTCTTTTAATAATAAGGATGTAGTTGCTACAACTTTAAAAATTAAATGAGAAAGGCTTAAAAGCAGCATTATTAACATTTTATTTCTAAGATATACTGAAAAGCACAGGCATAAAAGGTTATTTAATATTAAAACATTACATAAAGTATAAAAGCTAAAATAAATTTGATTATATTTCATTATTTTTAATAAAAAAATTCAAAAGTAAAAAAAATAGCAATAGAGATAAAAATGGATTCTATTATTTAAATAATCTTACAAAAATATTTTTTAAATTAAATTTCAGATAATTATTAGCTTTTCTTTTAACAAAATAATTTAGACAATAATAAATTATTTTAATTAGCAAAGTATTAATATATATAATAGCTATACAAACTTTAACAAATAAAAGCTATTAGCTATAATAATTACAAAAAAAGCAAAAGTTTTAAATTAGACTTTAAAATTATTTTAAAAATAATTACATTTAAAAAATTATTAAATAAAAATTTATTTCAAATAAAAAATATTAATAAAAGTAAAAGTAATAATTTTAAAAATTTAGCTAAAAAGCTAATTTTTAAAAAAGTTATTTATATAATTAATGTCAATAATAGCAAATTTAAACTTGTTGTAATAAGATTATTAAAGCTTAATAAGAAAAAAAAAGTAAGATATAAAATTTAAAACAAAGTTAGTATTGTAAAAAGTATTAACAAAATATAAGATAATTTAACTTGTTTATATATAATAAGTAATAATAATATAAGTATAAAGGTTTTAAATATTTAAAATATATGAATATATTATTATACTAATGAAATTTAAAATAAATAAAATTATTAAATTTTTTAAAAATTAGTTTTTATAATTTGCTTATTACTTGCTATTTACAGCAATTAGTAATGTATTGCATTAATCACCTTATTAAAAAAGTTTTATATTTTGTGGACATCTATGTTTAAACTTACATAAAATTGTTTAAACTTCCAGCAGACTAGTGTAAGGTTATATCTTTATCTAACAACTCAGCTTTATTTATAAAAAAACTTTGCAAATAGATTATATAGTAACTATTATAAAAATAATACTTACTGTGGCTATTAAGAAGCAATTGGTTGAGTTTTAGTGAGCATCTCTTCATTATATTCTTTTTTATCATTAATTTGATACTTTTTCTTTTTTGTGTAAAAATTTTTACTATCTTGTTTGCTAAAGTAGACACTAATGTTAAACGCTTGTTTAATATAGTATTACTTGCCTTTTCACCAATAAACTCTATATAACAACTAATCTTTTACAATTTTGGAACTGTTATAGACCTTTTCTGGAATATACTATAACAAGATATTTATACAACTCATCTCATACTTGCTTTGCAATTTCAAGTAAAAATCCCTTAATAATAAAGTTGTAAGAATAACAATAGTTTTTTTTTCATTTATAAAGCATTTTAATAAGGCAATTTGCATATATCTATAAGCAAATAAGTTGCTTTGCCTGGCAAATGTTGATTCTATAAATATAATAAGTTAATTTATATTTTTAACTTTAAATACATTTGTAAATACATCTTAAATAAAAACACCACTTTAACGCTCTAAACCTGCAAGAAGACAATAAGTTTGTAAGTAAGTCAAATGTAATCCAAATAAATGTGAACTTATTAGTGTTTTTGTGCAACTGTACTACAAATAAGAACTAATAAAGGTATTTATAAGCTAAAAAGATAATAATTATTCTATTTTAACAATAAGCTAAGCATTTTGACATAAATATAAGCTTGTATTTATCTATTAAAAGCTTAAGTGTTTTAGTAGTTGTATTTAATGAATTGATAATATAAACATCTTTTAATACACATACAATTTTATTAATACAACTAATTTTACTTTTGTATTATAAAGATAACTAATAAACTAATATAAAATATATTTTTCATTAATCTCAATTATAATATTGTAACTATTTTTATGTTTTATAAGCTATTATCTGCTAAGATAATGTTTGTCAAGTATACTTTTAGCTTATATCAAATCTAGTATCTTTTTTATAAAAAAGTAGATGGCAAATTTTTAAAATAATAACCTTTTTTACTATTAAATATTAATCTTTTTGTTAAAAAAATAAAGTATTCTTATCTATAAATAGTTTGTTCTTAGATAAGATATTGAAATAAGTTAATAATAGTTATTCTTTTTATATTTAGTGGATAGTTTTTGTATTTAACAAATATATGCTTAATAAAATCAAATTGGTATTATATTTATTCTTAAATTTAATCTATCAATGCTAATAAGTATAATATTCTTACTATTTTGAATAATGAATATTAGTAATAAATAAATGCTAGTAATTATTAGCATAAACTTAAAATAATAAAAATATTTACTTTTTTAGCAGAATAACATCAAATAACTCATTTGCTTTGCTCATATATATATTTAAAATTACTTTTACTTACTGTACACTAAAAATAATAATTTTAACAGTTAATACTTGTTTCATACTTCAATAAAAGAATAATTTAAACAATTAAAATAATAATTTTTAAACTTATATTTTTATTTTACTAGCAAAAGATGTTATTTCAGATAATATTTAAAGAGAAAGATGATTTTAATTATAGAGTTAGCAATTATAGAAACATAGCTATTAAAACATCAAATAAATCAAGCATAAATATATTAAATTATAACAAATATTATTGTTGCTGCTGCTAAAATATCTAAAAAATGTAATAAGCCTCCAAAAGTAGTTTCTTTTAACAGCAAGGATATAATTGCTACAGCTTTAAAAGTTAAACAAGAAAGGCTTAAAATTATTACAACCAGCATTCTATCTCTCAAATATATTGAAAAATATAAATGTAAAAGGCTATTTAAAGTTGAAATATTGCATAAAGCATAAAAGTTAAAATAAACTTAATTGTATATAATAAACTTCTAATATACTTCTTTGTTATAATCAGGTTTTTCTTTTAAAAGCAAATTATTTTTCACATTATTTAATATATTTCCTAATACAAAATTCAAGTAAAATAAACTATTATAATCATTCATACTATTTAGTTTTAATATTTTACAGTATGTTAGATTAATAATGTATTTAAATATTAGTAATTGTTTATCCTGTTTTATTACTTTTCTTAACTATGTATATAAAATGTACTTAATTATTATGTTGTAGTAACAATATGATAGTAGTGATATTGTTAAAAAGTCATCTTTATAAAGGTTAAACTTTTTATTATATGATAAATAATTTGTTTTCTATATATAGTTTAAAATTATAAGCAAATATAAGGAGTATCCATATATTAACTGCTAACATATCTATTAATATTTTTGTTCATAGTTTTTTATCAGATGATAGTTGCTTTATATTTGACATATTATGTAAAATTTGTAATATTTCACTGAAAAGTTATAATAAAGCAAATATAAGTAATATTTGTAAAAGCTAACATAAGAATAGATGTAAAAAATATGGAATATAAGGTGAAAAAACGGAATTCTATTTAGTAATTGCAAATTTTATTCTGTAAAAAAGATATTTCCAAAGTATAAATATAAAGAATAACAAAATAAAAGGTTTAAAAACAGGACAAAAAAGATATAAAAGACAACTTAATAGCAAGAAATAAACTGATAAAAAGATAACTTTAGTTTTTATATTATTAAATCTGATATAAATCATAAAAAACACCAAAGTAAAAATATAACAGAAAAAATAAGACAAAAATAGTTGTATTAGAGCATATTCTGTTGTTATACAATTAAAAAATAGTATTATTAAAAATATAAGACAGAAAAGGAAGTTTATTTACAAGAAATTAGCTTTTAAAAAAAACAAATCTTATTAT
>JAESGV010000271.1_pt1 | contig 24306 bp, 18 predicted proteins | sample 9269781 | NCBI WGS metagenome assembly JAESGV01 (sample SAMN15741586, study PRJNA653496) | algae metagenome | isolation source: Tildeniella torsiva UHER 1998/13D and co-occurring heterotrophs from... | place: Slovakia: Slovak Paradise National Park, Hrabusice, Kosice Region | collected 2000-01-01
ATACTACGCCACTTTTGCAGGTGAAGTACACTAAGTTTTGTTTGGTTCAAACCAAACATTTGACCAACATTCACTCGTAAGTCCATTCCTCCATCACTTAGGGAATCAGTATGTTTCTCTCCTGGTAACAATAGATTTACACCTGGACACTTGGCTGTCATATTGCTTAGCCACTTGCTTGACTTTCGAAGTACACCAATACTATGCGCGTCAGTGCTTCTAATTTCCATATCGTACACAACAGTGTTATGTGACACCGTTCCAAAGAATGTAGCTAGAATATATTCATTGAAAAGTGTACGAGTGATAAAAGTGTGATGGAGCTGTGGAGAATGAGATGGTGATGGCGTGGCAACCCATCGTGGTGGTGTTTGTGAGTCGTTTGATGTAGATGACCTCATGAGTTGCTCTAATTTGGCACCCAACTTTTCTTGATCAGCATGCTCACATTCAACGATAATCTTTTGATGGAAACCATGATGTGAGATTTCCCATAGTGATAAATAGTCACTTTGCAATAGTGAAGCAGGTCTTTGGAGCATGTGATCGATAGAAATCTCTAGTGGTCGACAGCGAATGACAACTGTTGCATTGTGAGGTCCAGAGTCAGCAAACATGTCACTCATCATATCTCCTGTTGTTCCCTTGGTATGTGAAGCATGAACAATGATATGGAATGCCGATTGGTCAAATTTTTCAATTAAAAACTCTCGTTCAAACTCGTATACTTTGTCTACTCCCAAATCACCAATATTTTGTGATGCGTGTGGTGTTTTTTCGAATAGTTCTAAACCACCAGTTGTTCCGACATCGACACTTACTTGATACATGTCAACTTGAGCAATGTTATGCACTTTAACATACAAATACTGTGAATGGTTAGAAATGCGAAGAGTGGACGTACGACTATAAAACTATCGGGTACTACCATGTATGTTGCAGTGACTGCTACTGGATCACTTCCATGACTTTGAACACCATTCACTGAACGTTGGTATACTGTTCTTTGTTGGATTTTCGAGTGATTCGAATTTGGTAACAAGTTGAATGGATCAGCATCATTCAAATTGGAAACTGCTTGGGAGGCTATTTGTAATGCTTTCACATAGGTTTGGACAATTTGATCATCTATATTGTGAGTATGTGAAACGTATTCTTACCTTGTTCATTGTTAAATGATTTGAAAATAGGATGACCAACGTGGAATTGTTTTCCAAATAGTAATTTGTAGTCACTATTATTTGGCGTTGTTTGGTAATGCAAAGCGTATCCAATCTTTGTGTACGCGGAAAAGATACTATCGTAATTCTCATCCTTGTTTTGTCTAGTAGATATAATTCCCTTCAAGTACTCGTACGCATCTCCCAATTTTAGTGTTGATCTCGAGCAAACGCATAATAAACAGTACAGTAACGTATCGATTTTGATGCTTTCGATGAGTATGTCTTGTTTCAAGTATGAAGTTAACATGAAACGAACGTGATCGAACACCAAATCGCCACTTTCTTTTCCTGAAACTTGTTTGTGTAATTGAATAAAATTGCTCAATATACACATGCATACAATTTCAGAAAACTCTGTTTGTATGTTCAAAATGACATCCAAAACTTGATTCAAAATCTAAAACGTTACATTTTGAAATTGCCATACTCTTTGGATTCTCTTTCTTTCTTCACTATCTGCCATTTCTTTGACAAATGTTTCTCCACATAGTTTGGTAAGAACTCGCGCGTATTGGCCTACACATGCATTTAGTCCATCGCGATCAGACCAAACAAGACATTGTCTTCCTTGTTCACATAGTTCAATTCCAACTTGTAGCCACGCTCGACGTAAATCTACGTTTTGTACAATGGGTTCCAAAGCGAGGAACTGTTGGCATGAACTATACAAAATTTCACAAGCAAGTCGTTGCTCGAATGGATCGGTTGTACTTGTGAAACAGTATACTACAAAATCTTCTCTTCCTAAACGTTCAATTTCACTCAACATTCCAATATCTTGCATGTATCCTCTTCGAATGACTGTACTGATACTACATTTGATTATGGTGTAGTAAATAGTGTTTAAAATGTACATTCGATCAACATCCTATTTGTCAGTGTGGTATTGTGGTGCATACATTTGTTATTTTGTTGATGTTTTCCATCAATCTCGCACAATTGTTGTATTTGCTTCGTGTTGTGAAAAGAACCGAACATACGTCTTTCATTATGGCACCGTAGGACATACTCGTTTCATTTCTGTCCAATAGTTGCAAATAGGCCTAGATGTAAGAAAGAGAAATGGACATACCGTAACAGCATCATCAATATGGTGACTGACACTAATTTCGCTATTAGAACGTCTATCAATGGCCATCAACAAAATACAGTGACATGTTTCCAAAACTGTTGCTACTTCGACAGAGTGTAACATTGGTTTGATAAACTCTGCCAAATTAATTGATCCAAACTCGGTATTATTCTCTTGGTGCTTAAAGGTCAGCATTAAAAGGTATGTATCGTACCATCAAGAGTGAAATATATGTAATAGGTCGTAGTGCAGGGTAACGTCTTCTCACATCCATGCATTTAACTCGAGACAACAAATACGAGTATTCTTTTGTCATGAATCGCATCCACTCAATAGATTCTTTAGATACGATCAATGGTAGTGACTCTTGGTGGAAATGACAAACGCACTCACCACATATAACTTCTCGTAACTATTTTGTTAACACAGAATTGATCTACTTACGACTTCGAATCCTGCATACGCTACTTCTTGATTTGGATCTTTGATCGATCGTAAAACCCAATCTTTTAGGTTTGTTTCGAGTCCTGTTCGCGAGGACGAGTTCAATAGTGTCGATTTTCGCAGCGATTTGACTAGTACTCGTAATAGATTAAGCGCACTAACTCTAACGCGTTCACTGTCTTTTCTAAACACACATTCCTATTTGATTAGAAAATAAAGTTAACATACTTCTATTTGACGAGTATTTTTGTAGTAAAAATCTAATAGTTTCTGACCTATGCCACACAAACTAGTTAGTGTACGCATTGCCCATATCGTCAAGTCGCTACTCTGAGTGTTGGTCATATCTTGCACGATAACCTTCAGAACAAAATCCCTTATCGGTTAGAAGCCACAGTTTGTAAAAATACCAGTCATATATGCTAGTAATGGAACACCCACGAATTAATTGGTAACACAGCTTTTTTACAAGCGTGTCCGTGCTTTTTACGAGCACGCTTTGTATAACTGTTGAAACATAATGTTGTACGTCTTTTCCAGCACTGTACAGCCGCAATAATATTAGTAGCGAGTTGATCTGCTTTCCAGGATCAGATGACGTCAGTTCTGAGGCGATGGTGATGTTTTCCAACTCCATCTTCTGCTCAGTCAAAGATTGTTTGGTTGTACGAGTTGACCAGTTGTAACAAGTCAAATACGACCGAACTATAACATGAATGACACAAATTTATACAAATTTAAAGTCAACGTCGTAGACTCGGTTCTTATGTAAAAAGGTTCTCATGCGACCAACATACACAGCTACAATTTCTCTCTTCATTTTCAACGTGGAATCAATCTCAGTTTCATCTTGGTTGTATTGATCCTCTATTGTTCTGTATAACCTCAGTGAGTCATCATACCTCTCCATACAATACAATAAATATGCCTTGTCATGCATGGGTACAAGTTTGTCTTTTGATTCTTCTATCAGATTATCTACAACTGTCAACGCTTCTTCATAGCGTTTCAAACATTTTAAACACTTGATCTTGATTCTTGTCGCATAAAACCTGTGTTCTGTCCTCTGGTTTGCATGTTCGATACTTTGTAGTGCATCTTCGTACCTTCCCAGGCGTTGGTACGACTTTGCTCGTACCATATACAAGTGACCCCAATCCGTCAATTCCAGAGCTGCTTGTGTACAAACTAATGCTTCTTCGTGTTGTTCGAGTTCATTGTACATTCGTGCTTTGTAATATGCAGATCTCTTCACATCTCCATTAGTAAGTAGTGCTTCTGAATGTTTGAGTAACGCGTTGCAGTAGTTCTCTTTGACTATTTCGTCTTGTAGATAGTAGTTTGCAGTTGCGAGCTCCTCTACTGCTTGATCATACTGTTGGAGCATCAGATGCGCCAACCCTTTGAAGTGATAAAATACATAACTTTTAGGATACAATCCGATCGCTTGTGAGGCCATTGTGGCGCATTCCTCGTACCGTTTCAAACTAAAGAGGCATCTTGTTGCATAGAACATGGCGTCTGGATGTGAAATCTCTTTCAAAAAAGTTTGAAGGTGCGTCAGTGCTGTTTCGTGTTGTTTTGTTCGTGAGTATGCTATCCCAATGTAGTAGTGATATTTGATGTTAGTTTTTGATTCGTCTTGCTCTATCGCATTGCTTAAAAGCTCTATGACTTTTTCATTCTTGCGCTGTTTTAAAAGTTTTCGGAGTGTATGACTCTCACAGTCAAGCATGTGACCGTTATTTGAAGAGGTCAGGTTTGTTTTTGGGCACTGTCATCTTTCAAAAATTACAATTTATTCTATAACACATTTGATGGTGCAGTCAGAAAATCTTTTAGTTTCGCCTAAACATTTTTGTGTTTTCTTTTGCGAGTTATGTAGCAGTTCTGCAATAATTTCTGTGCACACAACACACCCAAGTCTTTCGCATCCTTCTGTTTGGCAGTGAATGCATGTAAAGAGATGTGAATTGATACATTCTGAACAAAACTCATAGTTCATACAGAATTCACAGGTTACGTGGTAGTGATAGCTATCTCCACAGAAATCGCTTCCACATTCGTTGCAATAAAATCTACAATCATCACATATTATGGTGGAAGTGCCACACGGACGGCATTCAGTTGGCTCCACATCTTTACCTGCATACTCACCGCACCATTCGCAACAGATGTAACATTTGGAACATAGCCTTTCATCACTATCGTCTTCTATCCTCTTAACTTCCCCACAACCTTTGCACAGTTTTATTCCACACTCGGAACACGTTTTCGTTTTAAGATAGTACCGGCATACATGACACTGTTCGGTGTATGTTAAATCTATTCGGCGCTCAACTGCTTCTTGACTCTCGAAGTCGAAAAAAGTTTGCGAGTTAAGTTGCGACTCTGGGTAGTCTATCGTTAATTGTGTGTCGTCGTTGCTTGACTCATTGTCGCTCGCTTCGTATTCTGACCTGCTGCGTTTCATGTTACAAAAAGAACTTTTGAGCGATTAAATTAGATTTTACTTGGCAATCTCCTTGTTAAGAAAGTTCAAAAACTTGGATCTTTTGCTGTCATGATATTTAACAGGAATTTTGTCCAACATTTGTTGTCTATTGGTAAGAAAAAAATTACAAACGTACAGTTGTTGCTTAAATCCTACTGGATCCTCTGTCTCAACTTCTACTTCATAATTGGTATCAAATGAAAACTATTATTGTTAGTAGTGTAATGATCTTACTTTGGTTTCGTCAATCTCAAGTTTATGGTTCTCCCACGAGTAAATACTTCTGTGATTTTCAAATCCGCCCAAAGACACGAGACCTTCGACTTTGTATTGATCCTTGATGAATTTAACAAGTTCATAGTCCCATCCCAAAATACTGTTTGGTTCGCCCAAAGCTTTTTTGGCTGTATCATAGTCTACTTCTTCTTCTGTCTATGCGATCGTTATATTTCCAATTAAAAATACCTCTTCTGCACTGTTAATACCCTCTTTCATTACACCCTTGCCCTTGTGTGTCGCGTAGCATTTTTTGGTTTCATCTACAAAACGGAGTCTAAATATTCCCTTTGCAGAGGTTCTATAAATTAGCAATTTTCTATTGTGCTTACATCTCCTTGTTTGATCCATCGAAAAATTCGTTTTTTTGTAGTTGTATTTCTTTAGGAGTACCGAGCGATTTTAGCAATTTTTCGTAATCGTCACGTGATTCCAAGCGAAGTTTAATTTCAACCTCTTGTTGTTTAATCATTTTAGAACTGCGTGCAAAAGACTGTGCAATAAAGCGTCTTATTTTGTTTGGTTGACTAAATAGAAAGCAAAACAAAATTAAGTTTCCGTTACCGGGAATCGAACCCGGAACTCATGGGTGAGAGCCATGCATCATAACCATTTGACGATAACGGATTCTGTCAAACCAAATATAGAACACTAGGTTCGACTAAGACCAATTTATTTCGCTATAATCTAGCTCCTCTTCTGTTGTCATGAGGCTATTCTCAACCTGTTCTTCATCTTCTACAACTTGCTCTTGTATTACTGGTCATTGGTATGGGGAAGATTGGAGGTAAAAATATACATCTTCACCAACTTCTTGGAGTGAACTTTCTACGACTTGCCTTCTCTCTTGTGATTGGTCCAATTTTCGATACTAAATCTATAATTAGGTTAGTAGGTTTGTCTAAGATCACTTACTCCTCTAGTTCAGACGATAACAAAGTCTTGACCAACATCACCAGCTACAATAAGAGCGAATTATTGTCATTCTTCTTCAAGCTGTGCTATTTTTTAAATGTAAGTTTATCTTCGTTTAAACCAGCTTAGAAATCCACGACGAGTGGCTCCCTGTTGAGTCGGCTGTACAGCATTATTTGTCACAACGGCAGTACTAATTCTATCATCATCTCTATCAGTATCACTAAGAACAAATGTAAAGCTATCGCCTGCGATAAATTTAAATGCACCATCGACTTTCAATTTGGTCAATACACCATTATTTGGAGCATTCGGGAGTAGCTGATGCGTAAGGTACGTAGCATGACCATAAAACTCTCCTTCATGAGTTTCTGCCAGTACGTGGTACCTCCCACACGATACCGATCTTACACGCAAATTCTTAAATATTGTCTTTAGCTCATTATTCTTTTCCCATATTAGTACATCTCCTGATCGTGAAACGGCAAATACACTATCATTTGTGCAATCTACTTGTATGATATCTTTTCCGCGTGCAGCCGTGATTTCTATAGGTTGCAAAATATCACTTGTATTTTTTCCAAACAATCCGCGAGAATTTCCTCCCCATACAAACATCAGTCCTTCTGTATTCACAACAATTACTGTAGCAAGTGCAGTTGCCATCACAGCAACGCGAGTAATTTTTTCACTTTTTTCTGGTGCCGCTCTATCACGATGGTCACCGAATCCTAATTGAGCGCTTGTGTTTCTTCCGAAAGCGTACATATCGCCATGTGCCGTGAGCGCAAATGAAAAACATGAGCTTTTACCACAGAATACGCGTCTAATGGATTTGTTTGATAGTGATTCGATTAGTGTTGGTACATCAGTTGTGTTGACGTCAGGTCCAAGACCTAGTGCTGGTGTACTACCAGCAGATGATCCCCAAACGTATACTTTTCCAGATGCTACTCTGGTTAGTTATGTATTTACAACTTACTTGTTAATGCAAGAGTGTGGGAGAAACTTCCGGCAATATGGGCCATTCTTTCATGTGAAATAGAGTCAATACGAGTCGGTGTGAGTCGCATAGTGCATCCGTTGTCGCCAATTTGTGAATATCTTCCACTTCCCCACGAATAAAATCCATCTGATGTACTGGCGTGAGCATGGTCTCCGCCAACACAAAAAGAATAAATATTGGCCAGTGGTACTACTCTGCGTAGTGTTTGTGATGCTTCTTCAGAGCCTATTCCAAGAGCACCGTTTTGGCCACTTCCCATAGAGTACATTGATTTTGCGCAGTAGGATCGCGGAAAATCTACAATCGTGTTACCCTTTCGCATATGTATCGTAAATAATGGAAAGAGTTCTTTGTGTGCTTTTTCTCCACGTTCATTTGTAATTTGTATGTAGACGTCTTCGTAGTGCATCGAAAAGTTTGTTTGCGCAAGTTTTACAAAGAAAACGTAAGAAGTACTTATTTACTTGGTGGCTAAAGTTCATTGATCACAAACGCTTGCTCAAGCGCAAACGACCGAAGTGCTCGCTGACAACTATTGATCAAATTTATATAGTTGGATTAAATTTTAGCTGAATCTTGGCCAGAGATCAGTTTCGTATCCAATCATCTACTTTTTGATCTAACAACAGAAAAGGATTTTCGAATGTGAGCTAAATGGTTTTAATTTTGAAACACAACTTGCCTAATTTGTAGCTCAAATCGCTTCCTTGACCCATTTTATCAAGTCACAGCTAAAAATCTGGCGTATCGTTGTGTGAGTCCTGATTTCACCAAAGATAGAAAGAAGATAGCAAAATTACTGCTTCGTAGTGTTTAAAAGAAGAGCTGTACACGTTCCTCAGAATCATAAAAAACAATGAAAGCCATTATACTACTAGCACTACTAGCCTCTTCGCTAGTGCTTGCTGATCAAGTCAGATACAGCAACATCGCATACACCACTATGCCTACTCACGGTGGAACAAGCTGCCAAAGTCGTGATACCTTTGAGTTACGATCACTCTATTTCGCGATACCAGACAATTTATTCTCGATCCCTATCGATGGGTTGAGCGCCAACGACATCATTTCTGCCAGACTAAACGCAGAATTTCATGACTGTATGAATCCTACTGAATTCCAAGTCAGTTACTTGCTTAGCCCTTATCAATCTACTATGTATCCAGGATTTGGAGCTGATGACGGTTTTGACTATCGTTGCCCAGTCAATGAAGTTCCAATGTACCCAATAAGAAATTACTTAGATGCTGACTTTGATGCCCAATGCAAGAGCAACGGAGTTGACGTTACTCAAGCATTGAAAGATGCCGTTGCAGCAGGAAGAACTCAATTCGCAGCTACTATTAGCTACAAGGGAGGAAGTCGCTGCCGCCTTAACGCACCTGTCACTCCAAAACCAGATGCCGTAACATGCTATACTTCTTTGGACACCAGAAAGATTTTCCTTGACATCAAGACTCAATCACAAGCAACCCAACCAGCAAGCGCACCAACAAACTCTTGTACTCAAAAGGTTGTTTTCGCCAAGAACGACTTAATTACAGGCTCATCTCCAGGTGGAACGAGCTGTAGCCACAACATTGAATACGACTTTACTGGTAACTCACGTGGTGGTTTCTACATTGGCTTTGATATCAGCAGCACTGCTGTTACTCCAGCCAAGGTTGAAATCTATGTCAGAGGTCGTAACTGCGTCAACACTGACAAGTTGAGTTTAACAATCTCAACTTTGCAAGATCCAATGGCTACTATCACCAACCAAGGTGGAATCAACGCCCAATGTCCATTCTACAACAACCAAGATACCACTAGACTCAACATGGAAGATGATTGCATCAGCACACCAGTTGACGTTACTGCTGCGTACAACGCTGCTAAAGCTGCCGGAAACAGTCAACTCGTGTTGTCAATGTTCTCTAGCATCGATCAAACTCAATCCAATCCAAACTTTTGCAATCACTTTGTAACTCCAGGTGTTGAACCACACTTTAACGACAACAGCAACTGTGGTGTTACCTTTTATAACAGTGGAAACTACCGTAATGACTACTTGTTAGCCATCACTCCAAGCACATGCACTGCCACCACACAAGCTCCTCAACCAAGTGCTCCACCAACAACTACTGCACCACCAAATTACGGCTATTGTTGGACTTGCCCTGCCGGATATATCCACTGGTTTGATGTTCCAGGAATGGAAAAGTCAGCTGATGCATGTGCATGTGTACCAGTATCAAACGCAACACCTGAGCCATGTTGGACTTGCCCTGCTGGCCACGTACACTGGTATGATGTACCAGGAATGACTCAACCAGCTGATAGATGCGCTTGCGTTCCAACACCATCTGCGCCCGAACCATGTTGGACTTGTCCTGCCGGTCATGTCCATTGGTACGACATTGAAGGTATGGCTGAACCAGAAGACAAGTGTGCATGTGTACCCGAACAGTGCTGGACTTGTGCCGCTGGATGGATTCATTGGTACGATGCTGGTATGACCACTGCACCAGGTGGTGATAGATGTGCATGCGTTCCTCAACAACGTAGACTCAGTTCTTTTGTTAAGAAGCTTGAAAAGTAATAGGCGTTGTACTTGTAACATTAAACGATTTTTTTCTATTAGTTTTGTTGTCCAAGTGATAATTTGTATCCGTATAAGAATTGAGCAAAAGTTTGTCATTGATTTTTTTACGATAGTGATCCTCTTCCATGCTGTCATTACTAAATGTATAGTATCGAGTTCGCGTTTTTGACGTATTTCAATTGAGTCGAGTTTGTGCGTAATATTTTATCGTCTATTTGTCGTCATCGTTTACGTCCAGTTTTGGTTCTAGTGAAATACGTCTATTACGTGTTCTTTAATACTGGTTTGTTCATTCACAACATGTTATGCGTTTTCCAAGGTCGTGTGAAGAGTTTCTTTTGATATTGTATTATGAGGTAGTTTTCTGGAACGCAGACCTACAGGTTTGCTTAAAAAACGAAAGTTGATTGGTCATTACAAAAACTTGAGTATTTTTCTCGGCCGGTTTTGTCGCAATATCTGAACCTTTCCGAACGTACAACTTCTAAAGGGAAAAAGAATCTGTTATTTGTTTGCACTAGAATTTTTAGATTTTTACAATGCGGACAATGTTTATTAGTACACAAGAAGATGGCGTTGCGAACATTAATAACGACTGAACTCTGTAAATAATTTAAACAACAATGAGCAAACAAACCTCACCAACAACAGAAACTGACTGGCACTTTCTTGCATCAGAAGAAGTGAAAACGAAACTAAATGTTAACACTGATGAAGGACTGACCAGTGACGAAGCAAAAAAACGTCAAGAACAATACGGCACTAATGAACTAAAATTCAAAACGTCGCGAATACCTTTTTGGTTACGTCTGCTAATTCGACATACCTTTAATTTTTTGGTACTAGTTCTGGTAGTCGCGGGAATCCTTAGTTTGGCAGTTCAATCATGGATAGACGCCGGTGTTATAGCTGCTGTAATTTTAATCAACGTTTCGATTGGATTTTTTCAAGAGTTCAAATCGGAACAAACTATGCAAAAATTGAAGCAGATGAGTACACCCAAGTGTAGAGTGAATCGAAATCACAAAGTTGCAGAAATTGAATCCAAAGAACTCGTACCAGGTGACATTGTATTACTAAAAATGGGAGATCGAGTACCTGCGGACATTCGACTATTTCGTGTGAACGGTTTAGAATGTAACGAAGCTGTATTAACAGGAGAATCAGTACCTGTTGCGAAAACCATTGATCCAATCGAAAAGAGTGAAGAAGAAGTTCCCCTCGGCGACCGGTATGACTTTCTTTTTCGATTCTAACAATCTAGCAAAAATATTGCCTACTCACAGACAAATGTAGTGAAGGGCAAAGGTAGAGGAATAGTCGTTGCTACATCCATGGAAACTCAAATGGGAAAAATAGCAGAATCATTGGACAAAGAAAAAGGTCAACAAACTACAAAGCTCCAAAAAACAATGGACAAGTTGGGATTGTTTTGCGTAGTTTGTGCAGTGTTATGCTTGGCTGTTGTTCTATTTACAGTTTGGGGATACGGAAGGTTACCTGTCTATCCAGATGGCTTGCGCTACGCAGTGACCGTAGGAGTGTCAATTATTCCAAGTTCCTTAGTAGCAGTTCTCACACTCACAATGGCACTTGGTGTTCGACGTATGGCTAACGCAAACGCGATTGTCAGAAAAATTACAGCACTAGAGACATTAGGTTCTGTGAGTGATATTTGCTCCGATAAAACAGGAACGCTTACGGAGGGTAAAATGGCAGTGAAGAACATATGGCTACCTGGTGATCATCTATACACCATCACAAACGATGTTGCAGAGAATAACAACAATGCAACAGAATCAAGTGAAAAGGTCGTACATGCGAATGAGAAAGAACAATCTGATCACGTTATAACTGTCGAAAACCAACCATTGCCAAAGAGTTCTGATCCTTTCCACAAATGTATCAAGTACAACGACAACATCATTAATGATCTACCGTTATCATTGCAAATGCTCACTACTGTTGCTGCGTTGTGCAACACGTCATCTATTATTACACAACAAGACATGAAATCCAAAGTTGCAGAAGAGAAATCTCAAGAGTCCCACATTGAAGTGAATGAACAGACGGAAGAGAACAGCAAAAAAGAAGAGGTTGAAAAAAAAGTACGCAAAAGGCACTGGATTAGCAAAATCGTAAAAAGAAGAGAAAGCAAGGAAAAAGATCCACACAAATCAATGGGACCGCAGAGTGCAGATTACGAGGCAACTGGAGACCCTACAGAAATCGCTCTCAATTTGTTTGCACGCAGCTGCGAACGATCGAGGAGTGTTTTAGAGGAAACTCAGTACCCACACATGATTCGCGAGTTTCCGTTTGACTCTACCGTTAAGAAGATGTCAGTTGTATATGAAAGCAACCTTGACAAAGAGAACTTGTACATTTTGACAAAAGGCGCTCCAGATAGAATACTGCAAGTTTGTAGTCATTACCTAAAAGAGGAAGATCCTGTTGCAGAGTCAGAAAGCAGTGTAGATCAATTAAACGATAGAACAGCAGAACTTGATGATGAAAAGAAGAAAGAATTCATGCAAGGTAACGACAAACTTGCTGCAGAAGGAATGAGAGTACTCGCACTATGTTACAAAACTATACCAATCAGTGATAAAGATGCCATCGCCCATGCGAATAGAGAAGAGTTGGTCAACGATCTTGTATTTATAGGATTTGTAGGAATACAAGATCCACCAAGAGAAGGCGTAGCAGAAGCAATAGAAACATGTCGCAAAGCTGGAATTACTGTTAGAATGGTGACAGGAGATCACATCTCTACAGCAACAGCCATCGCAAAACAGATTGGTATTATAAACGAAGAGCATGACGATGAATCAGTCATGAAAGCAGCAGATTTTGATCAACTCACAGAATCACAGTTATCTGAAAGAAAAGGGTTACCGTTAGTGATTGCTCGATGCAGTCCTAACACAAAAGTCAAAATGATCAAATCGTTACACAATAAGAGCAAGAAGAAAATTGTAGCCATGACAGGTGATGGTGTAAACGATGCTGCTTCGATAGCGGCGTCTGATGTAGGAATAGCGATGGGAAAGAATGGATCTGATGTCACGAAAGAAGCTAGTGACATTGTATTAGCAGATGACAACTTTGTAACCATTGTAAGCGCTGTTCGAGATGGTAGACGAATTTTTGATAATATCAGAAAGTTTGTAATCCACTTGCTAACAGGAAACATTGCTCAAGTGATCACACTCATGGTACCGTTGTTCATGGGATTAGATTTACCTCTCAATCCTATTCAAGTACTTTGGATGCTACTTATTACTGGAACACCTCCAGCGATGGGTCTTGGCGTTGAACCAGCATCTAGATACATCATGGACAAGAAGAAACGAAAAGTGAACGAACGGTTATGGTCTGTAGAAACAATAATAGACATATTCGTGTATGGAATATGGATGGGTGGTATTACGCTTGTAACTTACTTTTGTATGACATTTGCATGGCTACGTCGTGAATTAGAATCAGCACAAGCGACAACATTTACAGTACTTGTTGTATTGCTACTATTCCATGTATATAATTGCCGAAGTTTACGAAGGTCATTCTTTAGAGACAGATTCTACAAGAGTTACTGGTTGCATTTGTCGGTACTGTTAGGTATTTGTACGCAAGTTATTGCTTTGTATGTACCTGGTCTTAACAGTGAAGTGTTCAGACATAATCCTATGGCTGGAGATGAATGGATCTTTGTTGTTGCATCATTGGTAACATTCATGGTAGGCGTAGAGATCTACAAGCTTGTTAAGCGTTTGTTTATTCACATTATTGGCAATCGAATAGCGAAAAGATTAGAAGAGCGAAAGCACAAGCAAAAAGCATTAAAGAAGCAAAAAGAAGCGGCAATGGCACAAGTTATCCCACCACCTGGAGCAGTTCCTGAGATAGTAATTGGTACAAGTTAAATTAAATTATTGTGAATACATAATCCAGAACATTCTAATTATCCACTCAATTACGTTCGATACCGATAGAAATCGATGAAAATCGTGCTAAACCAAGGAGAGCGATGAGGGTCACAAACACTGAAAAGTTATGATTGCATTACGTCCAAGTAACTTGACAAATTTTATAAACTACTCATCAGATAAAAAGCACTCCACCTCTTCCACAGTAGAGACACATAATTGTGTCTTTGTTGCCGACATAATCATGTGAGTAGTTTATGTACTCACCAAATCACCAATCATCTCTTCGTTTTGATACATCAATACCTTCAACTTGTACAAGAGTTGATAGATCTGACGAATTATATTTCTCCAATGATCTGCATTTCCATACCAAACCTCAAAGTCTTGATGGTTGTACTTTCTAAAAGCAGACCTCAAATACTGTATGACTTCATTGGAAGGACAAACATATCCAAGTTCCTTGCACCTAAGTAGAATAGCAGTAGCAGTAACACGAATGTTCTTATTTTGTAGCATTGGAAGCCACTCTTCAGGTTTCATATCAACTACCTTCTTGTTTTGTGGTGCTATAACTTGCATGATATCAACATAGTCCGTTTCTTTCTTTTCAAAATCATACTTAGTTGTAATTGTTTTGATCTCTGCTACAAGTTTCTCACGCTTAGCCATTCTTTGTTTGTCTTTGAAAGTAGTAGCTGGTAGTTGCTTTGAGTAACAGTCATTCCAAATCTGCTCAATTGCTGTAACATGCTCAGTTGTGGAGATATCTTTTGTTACTAAGTGTTTTCCTTTTGTCGAAGAGATAATGATCTCATATTTGAGCTCTGCTCTTCTTTTCAAAATGTAGCAGTGACTGGAGAATCAACATATGGCTTGAGCATCTTCTTGTTTGTGATAGAGATGGCTTTGTTACTGATGTATACATCAACAGCAACCTTTCTTCCAATATGATAGACTCTGCGTTGAGTACCATGAAACAAACCCATAACAGCTCTTTCTAGTTTGGATGCTGATGCGTTCTGGTGTGCTTTCTTTCTACTTTCAGGTGGTACTTCAACTACTGCACGTGGGCCTGTGAAAAAGCTTGGACGAGAGGGTCGACTGATTGCCTTTAATGCTATTCTCTTTTTCTTCAAATCTATTTTGTTCATGAATAGTTTTACTGTCTCCAAAAAGTCTACGTTATGAGACTCTAAATACTTTTCTAAAACTGGTGTTGGTTTGCGCTGTTTGATTGACTCCATCAAGTCTGCAAGTATTCCATACGAGCAGTACGTACTTGTACCAAAGACATCAATGTTAATGTAAACAACTGGCTTTCCAAAGTTGTGACACTGACTCCAGAAATCTTGATCAATCAACTCTTGCTTGAATGTGTCTTCTGGTCTTGTTTCGATCGATGATAAGAATACAAGAATTGTAGCTTCTTGGTTGACGGCATATTTTAACATGTTAGAAGCACAGGTTTGTGATGAGAAGTGTTGTGCCCATCTTTTACACCACGTGATACTTGATCGGTCTTTCGTGAATACACATGTACAAACCCATCATGCTCACAAAGAATGTTGTAGTTGCCGTGCTGAGTCATCTTGATTTGTTCAATATCTTCTACTTGTACAATTGGAAATTTACATGTCTTGACCTTGTTCGCTAGTTCAACTTGTTTTCGCGTTCCTAGACTCTGAGTCCACTTGTTTGATGGATCAAAGAAGCGTAGATTCCCATTAATCAAACAACAAACTCGTATGTGTTGCTTTCCTACTGGTTTATCATGTGTGAACTTGCGGAGTTTGTGTTGTTCTTTGACTCCTTTTACTTGATACATGCTGATAAGATCTGGAGTTTGAAACGATGTCAATGTACTTTTGAAGGTGTTGATGCGGTCTCTTGTGTCTGTAGAAAGTAGGTCTGAGCGAATTGAGCGAACGTTTTGGAGTGCTGAATTAAATAGTTCGTCATTGGTGGTTTCCTCCTCCCAACTCTCGTCACTGTCTGTATCGTATTTGTCCGATTGCGTTTCATCTTCCATGCTGTCACTGTCTGCATCATATTCGTCCGATTGTGTTTCCTCGTCCATGCTGTCGTTATCGACTGTGTAATATTTGTGGGCCACTGTGACTGTATTGTGTTCTTCCAACGTGATTGATTGTTCATCAGTGTCGTTCGTGTCGAGTTTTGGTTCTCGTGGTTTCTCTGCTTCTTTTATGTACTTTTTCTTCTGTTGGTCATCAGTAGTCTGTTTAGTTCTCCGCTTTTTGGTGATAGGACCGTCGTTGTCGCTGTTGTAGTCAAAGACATTAATATCGTCTTCATCGTTCTTATAAGTTAGCGTTTTAAACGTTGGCTTACCTCGTACTTGCGTTTGTCGACCATGATCAGTTTCTTGTTGTTGGTTTGTTTGTGAACAGATCAACCATACTCACTAAAAAAAGAATTCGTTAACGACAATTCATTTGACAACGATTTTAGCTACTACGCGGCATGAGCATGAGTATTTGGTACGCGTCTTTTTTTTTAAGGTAGTCCGCGACACGTTATTTGTGTTCCATGCTCGTTCGTGTTCGTACACTTGACTTTCATGTGAAAATAGGTTTTTTTTGCCAAACGTTGTTACATCTGTTAACAACAACATTATGTACTTGAAGAGCGATTGGTAGTGTTGTGCCTAACCAAAAATTTCGACCAAGTTGCTTGGCCGTTACAAACACGATGCTTTTCTATGTGAATTTTACGTGGTTAAAAGGTATAGAAATGAAAGTGACAGTAGTTGCGATATCGCTACACCTATCAAACGCCTGCGATAACATTCAATTACGTTTAACAAAATATTTTACTTAATATTAAAGAATATTACTACAAAAACGATGCCATTACACGCAATTACGTTCAATAACGATAGAAATCGATAAAAATCGTGCTAAACCATAGAAATCGATGAGTATCACAAAAATGATGACCATCCATGAAACATCTGTGATAATAGCTTGGCATCTGTTGCTTCCCTTATCAATTTGTCGACTTGACCTTTTACTCCCAACAACTCGCCTTCTTCATAACCTTGTAATTTTTCCCGAAGTCGAACTAACGCACCTTCTGCATCTCTATTCTTTACTTCATTGGATTGTTGTTGATCCGTACTCGACAAATCATTCTCTTCTCGTTCATCATCTTCACCATGTAATCTTTGTACATTTAATGCCATCAACGGTGATAAACTCCACTTGTACAATGGATCATGAATAAACACTTCTACAATTAACGTGATCAAATCTGCGTGTCTTCGTAAAACACTCATTGTTGCTTCAGATGATCTTCTGAACACACCTTCTACTCCTGTAACACCAAAACCATCTACAATATCTCTCGTCAAACGGAACGGAACTTGTTCTGGTGTTGGTAAAAGTTTCCCTTGTTCAAAAGCAACACCCAAATCAATATGAATACATTCAGCTGTTTGCATGTCCAATAAAATGTTGTGAGCATGGCGATCTCCAATACCCATAATGTAACCAACAATAGAATTCGATGCAACGGATCGTTGGAAATTTAAACGTTTGTAGAACCATTCATGTGGTTGTACAAAGTTTTCCGAGAAAAAGTGGTGCATGACAGGTTGGAATTTTGCACAAACGTTCAAAAAGTTTTTCAACTTTTTGTCATTGTCGAGTTGTGCACCTTTTTGTAGTGTTGCTCGAGAATCTATATATAAACTATCAAATGGTCGATATCGTCTGTGAGCACCCATTTCTTGGTTCTTGTTTGGACCTGTTAGCCACTCTGCCATTGGTGTAGTATGTTCGACCCATCCCAAAATACCAGAATCAGGTGTTAGTGGAATAACCTTGTACGTTCTAACGCGTAACTTTTTGTGGTACGTTTCTCGCTCATCTATTAATAGTTTGTTGACGAGTGAAAAGATTTGCTGCATAACAGCGTCTTGTCTCATATCGTCTCTACCTTTTACGAGTTGTCTGTATTGTTTGCCATCGGAACCGGTGCATTTGACAATTTTTGGTAAATTGATACCTCCTGCCAAACGGAATGCAGATTCGAAACTGACTACGGTTGGTAGTGTCGCTGTAATGTTTTCATTTTCAATTGTTGGAATGGCCACTTTGGAAAGATTGTTAATTTGGCGAATGAGTAACTTGGAATTCATAGCAACAGGTTCGGAGCAATTTCTATACTTTTTCGGGTCTAATGTGATAAATGCCAACTCAATGTACGCATCGATAAGTTTTTCTGTCTCATCTACAATTTGTTTGATTTCCGAATTTCTAGCACTATCGATTACTTGTTTAGCAGCTTGGATTTTATCAGTATCTGCTTGATGACGTGATTTTTCTTTTCCTGCAGCAACTTTGTCACCATTCATTAGCGCGAAAACTTGATATAATGATTGTTGTGGATGTGTTGTACATATATGTTTCACTAGAGATAGAATTGCCTTCTCAAACATTGATGGTGAGTTTGCGACTGACAATCGAGATGCAATTTGGTAAATCAGTGGCAAAAATTTGCGAGCAGGAATCTTTTTGTCCTTGAGCAAATTAAACACCAACACGTTGATTTCTTTTGTGTCACTATTGTTGAACCAAAGAGAAACAACACGGAAGATTACATGAAGGTCATGTTTGTCTCCTGTTTGCGCTGTTAACCCATAGTTTGTGAGTGTACCCTTCAAAAAGGCTGCTGTATCGCTCTTTATACGCAACTCGTTTTCTTGATCGGTAGTTACACTCTTGTTTAGCGCTTCGATTTGTCTTTGTAGTTCTCTTTCTGCAGTTCTGTTTCCGGCAACTGAAGATAGATGGGATTGGTATTGACGGAGTAGCTTTTCGTTTTGTTCGCGAAGTCTTCGTGACGTTTTGTATTCTTCACTTTTCACTTTTCTGATCAACATTTGATAAAGTTGGTCAGTGTATCGCGCTAATGTGTAGAATGCTTTGTACTTTTCGTCACAATTCACTGTTGCTACTTTTAAATAGTCATCAATGATATGATGTGAACTAATGGAGCCAGTGTGACCAAGCCACTTTCCACACAAACGAGAAGCCTCTCCTAGTAAACTCTTTGCACTTTCGGTGTCTTCCGATTTTAACTTGGAAATTAAAAACTTGGCGATGCTGATGGCCAAGTCGGATTCTCCACGTTTCCAGAGAATACGAGCGTCTTCCAACATCCACGGTCCTGTTTTGTTCGCACATAGAATCGAAACATTTCTAATAATGTTTGATGCGAGTTCTAAACGACCTTGCTTACGCGCCAAAGATGCTACTTTACACAAGTGTTCCGGAACAAGATAACTTTTGTCCACTGCTTGTAAAAGTGACTTTCTAAGCGAAAGAATGGGTTCGATTTGGTCAAATCCAGTATCATCTGTGACACCAACACTACCGACTAGCCATTCCGAATTTGTGCTTCCAATTTCCCATGCTTGTTTCATTTCTGTGAGCATACGCAGGCGAGCAGCGCTAGCATGAATACCAGTAGCAGTGGAAGTGATCAAAGCATTAATAACTCTCGGTTCGAGTGTGTTGTATGCTTCTGTGAATCTTCTTGTGTCTTTTGTTGACAATGCACAAAGCATGCGATATAGTTGTTCATTGAATCCAAATTGATTTGATGTTGGAGTATTAGCATACTCTGTTGAAAATTCTCTCCATGCCGTTTCAAATTTTAGTTCATCTAAATCGTGTTGTGCAATTCCTTGGTCACGTGAGTGAGCAAGACCTTCCACAAACATTTTTGATGTGTGATGGTAACCCATATTCTTTAGAGCAGTAAACGCTCCAATTAATGGATAGGAACCATGATTGTTCTGGAGTGATGTAACGTCAAATGTACCCAATGCACTCTGCCAGTTGCCTTGATGCTCATATCTCATCAATTGTGATCGTATTCCAAAGTTTCTGTTAATACCATCCATACCATCAGGTTCGTCAATGCTTCTGTAGATATCAATGAGTAAATCTTGTTCTTGTGGCGCTTCACCTTCGAACTGAATCTCTGATGATAGTGGCTTGAGTAAGTTATCTGTTTCGAAACTCATTTCTGCAAAAAGTAATGCTGTGAAGACGGTACCTGCTTTTAGAGCTGCTCTTGCAACAACAGAGTACGGTATTGGTAACCAATAGTTAAACTGTTGCGTGTCTGTTCTTACGGCACCTTTCTTGACCTTTTGCCGATGTTGTCTATGCATAATATTTAGTGTGGAAAGTATCAACCGAATAGTGCGTCCCAGGTCTTCTGAAAATGCAATGTCAAGTGACAGAACATGCAAGTTCAATAGTTTTGCTAGCTGTAGAGCGTAGTCCTTGCTCTTAGTTTTGTTTGTTGACATGTCCAAGACGCATAGTGGGAAAAGCAACTCTGCCATGCTCGTTTTGTACAAACATAGTGGAGCACATGCGCATAGCATCTCGTCTGAAACATCTCCGTTAATGATGAGAGAGTATGTGACGTGTTTTACCCACTCTGCATGATCTTTGTTATCTCTGCTGAACAACTCATTCGACCATGGTACATAAGTATGTGCCGGTGGTACAACGGCTGTTGTAGTTTTGCATTGCCATTGAACCAAGTATGGTTGCAAGTAGAGTTTTAGATCGGCATCAGTCATAATTGCCTGAAAGGCCGTTTTTCCTTGTGACGTGTTGAGAACTTTCTGTAACACATAAGAAGCCTCTGAAATGACTGTAACATCGGTATCGTTCAAGTATGAATCCAATAGCTGCAAAACTTTGACTTTTGATAGCTCTGCAACATCATCTGGTGTGAAAGATGAGATTTGATCAGTGATGCTGAAAAGAACGTCAAACTCACTTTCTCCGCCTCCCTGTTCGACGCCTAGCAATACCAACGTTGTTAAACAATGTGATGCTTGTTTCAAAATGCCATTTTCAACATCAGAGTTTCTCTTTGACTTTTCCATTTCTTCTCTGCAAATCATCAATAATTTAGTAGACATTTGCGAGAACAATGAATAGATCTGTGCTTGTGCTTTCATCGAAACAAGAGCTTGTAAATCTTTCTCCGATTTTTGGAACGCTTTTGACAGTCTAGAGAGACCTACGCTACCTTCACTTGAAATGAAAGATTGAATAACATTCGATATACTGTCCAAGTTCTCCTCTTCTTTTTGCAAGTTATAGTATGTTTCTTGGAAGAGTGAGAAACACGAATCTTTTGGAAAAGCATCCAAACCGATCTTCTTGATAGCGCCTCTGAGTGATGGTATTGGTCGTACGAATAAACGTGAAAGTACAGAGTACGCTTGCGTTTGTGTATGTGACATATTTGCTCTTAGTCTCTCGATTACTACTTCAACCATTAGTGCTTGGATCTTTCTCGCGTTCTTTCCTATTTCTCGAATCTCTTCTGCCTCTGAATCTTTTTGAGACGATTCAAGTACTGTAAGAAGCAAAGAACATGCAGATTCTTGCAACGATCGTTCTAGATTCTTTTCTTTGTCGTTTGAATCTTTCATCAGTTCAATACTCTTCTTGACAAAGTTCAATAAGATGTGAATAACACTTCTTAGTACGCTAGCAATCTTCAAGTTCGCGTCGCCCATCCAAATTGTGACTACAGCTTCTAGTACAGCAAGGGAGCGTTGTCTGTAGTTTACACGATGACTGCCTAGTAGTTTAAAGTGCACAGCAAGAAGTATTGCTTGAATACGACCTTTTGTAGCCTTGAATAAAGATGCTATCGAACTACCCGAGGTGGTCAGTGACTTGAGTCCTTCTGTGATTGTTGCCTGTGAGAAGAGTAGTTGATTTCCAGAGTAGTCTTCCGTTGAGAGACTCCAAATCATACTCACAATTACATAGTCCATTTGCTTAGTCAAAGTATTTGTGAGGTCGCGCTTGGTGATAATGTCAGTCAAGAACTTTTCTGCATCATTGGTACCTGACACTCTCTTGAGCACACAGTATGCATAAACAGGTGCAAAGTACTTCTCAAGAAGGACTTTGTCGCTACCGTTAGAAATCGATTGTAGCAGCTCTTTGTTGCATTCACCAACGATTGTTGGTACAACAACATCACCATATCTTTCGACAAACGTAGACATGACATCAATTCCAAATAATGAGTATGGGAAATGCTCTGGTGTTGACATAGTCTCCTCTGTTGTTTCTTCGTCAGCTTCTTCATCGTCATCAAGTCTCTTGCGCTTTCCAGATTGTGTAGAAGCCTTCTTTTTGGACGAATGTGTAGTGACCATTACTGGGAATGGAGCAACAATCCATTCGTGCCATAGATACGGTAGATGCTCTTCTAGTAGTTGAACCAGTGATGGATAGCGTAAGCAAAGAGCAACATGCGTTAACACGTCTTTCAATAGGTTTTTGGTAACACTGTCAACGTATAATCGGCATAGAGTGAGTATTGATCTTTGTTCAATCTCGAGTACTCCCATTCTTGCTAAATTATCTAACGCTAGCAGAGCTGAACGTGATTTGGTGTCGCCTATGTTGTTAGTAGAGCCAATAAATCTTACTTTGACTAGTTGAGAGAAGCATTTTGTCAATTTTACTGATCAACCTGGCAAATATTGTTGTCATATTCTTAGAATTAGACAATAATGTTGGTAACGCTTTGCAAGCTGCCTCTCGCACCAAGTAACTATGATCACCTAGTAAATCAGGAATGATTTCTCCTAAATCGACAAATCTTTCGTCATGGATTTGCATAAACGCATTAACGCATTCTAACAGTTAGTATGTAAAGCCGTACTTACCAATAAATTCTACTCTTACAGACTCTGGTAGTTTATCATCTTTCTGTGATAAAATTCCCTTGAAGCTCAATAACAAGTGTTCACTCTTCCCAATTGCGCCTGTATCATCGTCATCGTAGTACGGTTTGCCTTTTAGTGATTGAGCAAGAGTTTTCAACACTCTCAAGTTGTGTGCGAATGATCTCTCGTCAGCCATTCTAGTAGGTAGCATATCCATACATTTCGCGCGAGCAGTAGAAGAATCCATCATAGCCAAACGTGCACATGCTTCAAATTGCACTTCGATTGTTGACGCATCTTCATGTATGTCAGATACCACTCTAATAAGTTCACTCTCTAGCGATGGTAACCAAACGAAAAAGTCAGGTATCATTGACAATCCAACATACACCATTTTTTGCTTTGCTTCTACAGAAACAGTTGCAATATTTGATGGAGGTGTAGAGTTGCTGTTACTGTTCTGTGAGTCCAAGAAATCGTCATCGTTGGAGATGTTCATATCAGAATCACTATCGTTTAGTCCTCTTGTGCTTTTGATTGCGTCATTGGCAGCTTTTGTTATTTGACTGTTGATCTGCACTATTACTTGTGTAGTCAAAACTTCAGTTTGAGTGAGCGAGTCCTCAATGCTTGTTAAGTATACTCTTCCGCTCGTGTTACGAAGTAATTGTGCCAAAGGCTGCATAACCAAACTCCATGCGCTAGCATCTTGAGCCATGTCAGACAGTAGTACAGGAATTTGATTCATCAGTTGAGTAATTACTGCAACTAGCCCTACATCTTGATCGATTTGAGCAAGATGAGGCCATTTCGTCAACATTCCTAGTAAAATTGTACTCAAGTGTACAATATACTGTACACGGTCTGCAACATACTGTGCAACTCCCTTTCTCTTCTTTTTGGAATCATCAGTGACTGGATCGTTGATGTATTCATCACTTCTGCTTCTAGCGCCAGAAGCAATAGCATTGAGTAGTTCAGAATCGTACGAGTTACTTGCTATAGATACTGACTGCTGCAATTGTTCACTGAACGGGTTGACTATCTCTGACAATCGATTCAACTGTTGTTCAATGAATGCGTCTTCGCTCTCTTCTGTAATTTTCGGGTCTTTTCTTGCAGTGTATCCTTGTGTTTTGATCAAACTCAACAAAGTGTTTGAAAAGAGTTCAGGATTAATATTGGCTAACGATACGGCAGCTCTTTCGTTCGACTTTTGTTTCAACGCAGCAAACATCCATTGAATAGTGTCTTCTGCAGCATGAACCTTTCTGGTACTGTTTTCTGTCTTTGATACCGTTTGTATTGTTGAAATCAACTCTAACGCTTCGTTACATACGTTTCTTGGATCTTGAAAGAATGGAACACTCATCAGTGACTGCTCTAGTGTCGTAGGTAGCGACGCGTTTCTATACCGAATGATACTCGACATGAGTGAGAGAACGTGTCTCATAACCTCTTGTTCCTTGATTTCAATGGCAATGTACTTGATAACCACTTCTGGCAACTCTCTGTCCCAGAACTCGTCAATTAGTACTTTTTGTTGTGAAAGAGACACACAAATCGATTCTAACGCCAACGCAGCATTTGAGTGAACCATAGTTGTAATTTGAC
>JAESGV010000272.1_pt1 | contig 24293 bp, 27 predicted proteins | sample 9269781 | NCBI WGS metagenome assembly JAESGV01 (sample SAMN15741586, study PRJNA653496) | algae metagenome | isolation source: Tildeniella torsiva UHER 1998/13D and co-occurring heterotrophs from... | place: Slovakia: Slovak Paradise National Park, Hrabusice, Kosice Region | collected 2000-01-01
ACCACAAAGACGCTATTCAATGGTGGAAGAAATTATGTCGACATTATGAAGAGTGCAATAGAAGTGATTTTAGGAGTATTTACAAGTCATATCGGAACCAAGTGAAAGAGTGTCACATGCAGTTGGCCATTGAAAAATTTGGAAATAATCGAGTAACCGCATGTTTGTATCATTTGCGCAAGTGTGTATTGTTATCTTTAAATAGAAATCAAACAAGAGGGAGTGAATATGGACAAGAAACAGTGACTGAACCACAGTTACAAACACTGACAAGACGGTACCATATCGAACCTATGATAGCCGATCACATTTCATCTTTGGCAAATATTACTGAAGACAAAAACAAGCTCACAAAAGCCTACTTTTATTTGTTGATGGCAGTGACGCATTTTTCTTTACAAGATTTGATCGTTGCTGCGAACAATCATACAACAAGTGCAAGAAAATACTTGAGAAAGGCATCTAGCTTGAGTTGGCACATTAGTGAAAAGTGTAGCTCGTTAGATGAGTTGAACTTTATGTCAAATAGTTTGTATAATAATAATTAACAAAGTTTGCCTTTGTATTCGGCTTTTTTGTCGGCTAATTGTGGCCATTGAACTAGAAAACGATCTGCTAAATGGTACATTATCTTTCCTGAAGTTGAAAGTCTTGTTACACGTGCGTTGCTTTCTACATAAATTATTCTTACATCTCTGCCAAAAAACTGTATTGTTATTTCATGAATAATTTATATTACGCGTAAAATGTATGCATTTAAGCATATTGGTATGCATGTGCCAGGTCCATTAACGAGGATTAGGTCTGGGTTAACGTTTAGCGTGAGTTTAATTGTTGCAAAAATGGACCAAATTGTTGTCCTCACGCTTGATAACATGGGTTGCTTCACTTCTCTACTACGCGGTATTTTATGCATTATTAACTTTTCACCCTCCTACTGTGTTAAACAATTATTTGATCTTTTGTACTTTTGCCAGTTTTAACTGTGCGAACGTTGGGCTTTTATCATCGGTCTCTGCGACGACATATTCAAAACGATAGATAGGATTTTGTTGAAGAGATTGCACCATTGCACACATTTCGGTTGTATGTCCTCCAGATCCGAGTACTACAAGTGTTTTTATCGGTCTGCCATTTCTTGGTTGCTTTCTACGATTTCTATTGGGTATTATTGAATATAACCGAAGTATAGCTCCTACAATGCCAACAAAAAACACGTATGGCCACATTGGTTTACAATGAGTTAGTTAGTAAATCTCATGCAAAAGTAACTAGAAGGCGCACTTATCCAATAGTAAGTTCACTTTTTAAGGTAAGAATGTCGTTGAGATACTCGTTAAAATAGTTGATCTATTACAGTGGTACTGTACATTAATCAACTTGGATAGTAAATTCCGAAAAACTTTCAAAAATGAAATTGTTATCAGTCCTAGCTCTGATTTTCATGCTTGCTTATGTTGCTCAAGCGTGGTCTTGTGCTGAGCTCGAACTAGAGAGCAGTGCATCTGGAACATACAGACTCACTAACGACTGTGACAGTGCCCAGCTAGTAACGATTAGACATTACAAGTGCAGAAATCCATCCTCCTATTCATTTGAAAGAGTAAATATTGGCAAGCGCGCCTACAAGTTCCTGAGATTTGCAAGCAGATACCAAACCACTGATATATGCCACAAGGTTAGCGACTCTAGAAACAGTGGATACTGAATATCTTGTTAAAGTGGCAACTACTGAATTGACATATGCATTGAGGTGCATAAGTGGAATAAAAACTTATTTTATAAGAATTGTGGTTGCAATTAATATTGAATCTTTTTTCTTTCTCCGTAAAACTCACCACTTTCTAAATGTTTTGGGTCTTCTGTTGCGAGCCATACACCAGTATCTGCGCCATCTTCTGCTGTGTGGATCGCATTTGCACCTCCCATATCTATATTTTAGAAACAAAAGTTATACGTACCCGTTTGGCACCAACCAGGACAATAGTTGTATACGTGTACGCGACCGGATTGCTCTTTTGCTAAGGCTCTTCCATATGCGTTCAATGTAGCCTTACTGACTTTGTATGTGTTCTTTGGGAAACCTCTTGCTTCGACATTATCTGGGTCAGATGTTGCGTCAATAAAATCATTGGCAATAGAGTCGACTTTGTTGCGATCTGCGTTGTCGAGTAGTGGAGATAAACTTTTAGTTGGTGTAGAACCTAGTTGTCCTGCTCTGCTCGATACATTGATTATTTTTCCTCCATTTGCAATTAGATTCTTTTCCAAGAGTGTATCAGTGATTCTTTTCGTTCCAAAGTAATTCGTATAAAGTGTGTTCCTTGCTATTTCCTGATTAAAAGCAGAACCTTTTGATGCGATACCAGCGTTGTTAATTAAAATATCAAGTGGTTTGTCGTTGGTGTATTTGTTGATGTTTTGAGTAAGATTTTGTACACTTGTTTCGTTGGTGATGTCGATTGGTACGAACGTGACATTCTTACCAGTTTCGGTGTGTATGTTTTGTGCAGCTTCGTTTCCTAGTTCCTCGTCTCGAGCGCCAAGTAGTACGTTGAATCCAGATTTCGCAAGCTTTTTTGTTAGAGCATTTGTAATCTACATACTCGTTTGCACAATTGGTAGCCGATTCCCTTGTTGCCACCAGTTACTAGCACAGATGCTGTCATTGTTTTACTTGAAAGTGTTTCTTGTTGCGTTACGCTTTTGAAGCCTTCTATTTTATCCGCGTCCGACGTTGCTTATTCTTACAACACTAGCACCGGTTATTGCGACGTAGCATTTGCGTTTGCATAAGGATCGTAATGCTGCAAAGATGCATTTTTAATAAGAATTTTGAAAATCCCAGTACATTTATTTAACAATTGGATGATAACGGAAATATAAGCGTTTATTACTTATACAATAGTGATGCTCTTAATGTAGTCTAAATTAGGATAGTTTTTCTTCAAGTAAGTATTTCCTTCTGCATAGATTTCGCCTTGGTCAGGATCTTGTCCATAACCTGAGTAAACATGGTCCAATGCTATCATATCAGCAGACGCTGAAACAACACCAAATGGTGCAAATCCCATGTTGTCAAGTCTGGCATTGTTTCCATAGTTAATGAATAATTGAGTTGTACGAGTGTTTGGACCGGCAGTAGCATACGAGATATAACCTCTGGTGTTACTCTTCAAAACTGGATCATCTTGGATGTTTGCGTTTTCCCACTTCTTGGACAGGGCAGGGTCTCCTGCAATGCCGAATTGAACAACAAAACCAGGAAGTACACGGAAGAAACCACTGTTGTCGTAGTATTTTTCTTGTTTAACAAGAGTGTAGAAACGGTCAACACCGAGTGGTGCCCATGCACGAGTGATATCCAAAGTAACATTCACCGTTTCTTTTGCTTGAGTGCGAGTGATCTCCATGATACAACTAAACTTTTCTGGTGCTCTTTCATCAGTGAGGCTAAATGGTACGAAAAGTATCAAGGAGATGAACAGGAGAAGCGAGTTCATTGTTTGTCAAATTTACAATATTTTTTCAACACAAACAAGTTACAGATGAAGATAAAACCCTCTTTATCGTCTATCGAATCCCATAAATCGTTTTGACCACTCATACACCATAAATGTAATTGCATGAGAAGGTGCCGATTTCATAATGCTTGGTATGAACCCTTTAAATAACCCTCTAGTCCCTTCTGTATTTACAATTTGCTTCAACATTGTTGGTACAGATCCTCTCCGTCCCATAATCATGCGAGCTTTTACTACTTGCAGTGGATATACTGCCAAATGTGTTACGGTAGTGCTCAAGGCACCACAAAGACCCATCACCACAGGGTTTGGACTTTGTTCCCTATTATACAAAAACTTCTTTCCTAACTCATACATCATCAAGTTTAAACCACTATGAGGAATGGAGCTAGCAAGTTGAGCGCTCAATCCTCGGTAGAATGGGAAGAATTTACCTTCTTGCCGCATCATCTTGGATAACAAATCTCGAATACCAGTGTAGCGACTTTTTTGTGATCCAGCAAGTCTAGTTTTAACTACATCAAGTGGGAACAGAGTCGTATGTGTAACAACACCGCTGATTGCACCACACAAGAATAGCTGCATCGGTGTGAGGTCATAGTCATGAGTAGCAAACACTCGTTTCAACGCTTCAAATGTCATAAACTTTAACGCTTTCTCTGGCGCTACTTTGATAACATTTGCTCCATTTCCTCTCCAGTATCCCAACACTCCCTCGTTCCGATAAATGTTTGCCAATCCCGACATAATACCAGGTGTATTCGCAGTGTTGATCTGATACAAAATCTTCAATCGTTCCATGGGAGCTGTTCCCGTTCGAGACATGACACCAGCTAATGCACCAGCACAAAACGACTTTACTGCATCATTCCATGAATGATCAAATATCGGACTAGGTGGCGCAGAAATAATCAAAGTATCACCTTCCTCTTCTGCAATGGTAAAGAAATCCTCCCAGTACCGGAATATTGCTCGCTTGTTGTATTTTGGAACCAACATTAGTAATGTTCTCCACTCGTTAAAACTCAACGGTTCTTCTCCGTTTTTAATCATGCGAACAATAATGTTAATGGTATCCTTGTCATAGTTTTCGACGTGCAATTTGGATAGCGAGTCTTCAATTTCATGATGATAGAGCAAGCCATCTCCACGAGAGTTGACTTGACGAAACACGCGATAGAGTTTTAATTCATTCTCTATTGCGAAACGACGAAGTGTTTCTAGCGATACTTGGCCATCGTTATTGGCATTCATTCTAGTAATTAAGCCTTCGATATGATCTTCAGTGTATGGAAGTTTTAGCAATTTCAAATAGGAACGTAACTCCTCTCTAGAAACTTGTGTTGACGTATTTGGATTCAAGATTTGGAACAGTGATAGTACATCGCTTTTTAAATTGTTGTGCTCGTAGCGTGATTGGAATTGATCATCTTCGACTAGGCTATCCATTTTTTCGATTTTCTTATGATGTAGTTTTTTTTGGCTATGATCTATTAATACCTAAGAAGATATTGTAATGCATGAAATATTTCTTTTTATTTGTTACGCTACAGTGAATTGTACCAGGAAAACAGTGGTGTTGAAAGGTTGTCCCAATTTGTTGGCTCTTTCAAAGTAAACAAGATTTGGCCTCCATACTTCATGTCAAAGAGGATTTGGAACAAATTAGTTCTATCAGTGTGATTGCATGTTACTTGCACTGACTTGCTCAAACTGCATATCGATCGTAGAAACATCTCGAGCTGCGCTAATGCAAATGTATAACTTGAGTTTTGTGCAAACCAAACATACAAGTTTCCGATTTCTCTTCTCATGGGAAAGAACAGCTTGACTTGCTTCTTTATACCTGTGAGAACTTTCTTTACTTCATACGTTACTTTAAATTGATATCTTTCGCGGAAATCATCGTTATTTGAATCCAAATCACTATCCTCTTCAGATGTTAATACCTCATGCTTTGAATACATAAAACGAGTTCTTTCATGTAAGGCTGTAGCTGTGGTGAGCCTTTCGATATTCGATTTATGCAGATTCTGTAGCAACCCCAGCGCTCGTTTATTCCACGATTTGCTTACGTACAATAATTTATGCTTTGCTTTAACTCCCAAATACTGTACAATGTGTCCTAATACTTCTTCTGGAATATACGTCGATTCTGGTTGTACGTCAACAGTTGGTTGATTCTTCTTAGCGATTACTTTCGGTTGAGGTTTCGGCTTTGGTGTTGGTGACTTCGCAACAACTTTTGGACTTGGCGATTTCGACACATTCTTTATCATCTCTTTCGTCGGCGTAGCTGTTTCTTTCTTTGTTAGCGACCCCAAGTATGCATTTATTGTTCTTTGCGGTAACTTTGTCTTGGTTGAAATATTACTCATATGTTTTTGTGTAATCTTGAGCACAAGAAAGAGCCAACAAGTGGAACAAATTAAATTTATAGTTTCTTGTGTAGTGATAGCCAATGTTCAACATCTAGAGCTGCCATGCAACCACTTCCAGCAGCTGTAATGGCTTGTCTATATCTCTTATCTTGTACGTCTCCGCAAGCAAATACACCATCAATGTTGGTAAAAGTAGATCCTGGTTCAGTGAGAATATAAAGATCTTCATCCATTTTGATTTGACCAACGAATGGATCAGTGTTTGGTTTGTGACCAATGGCATAGAACAAACCACGGATATTCTCCATGGTACGTTGTTCATTGGTTACAGTATTGCGAACAACGAGTGATGTTAAAAGTTTGCCGTCACCCTTGGCTTCTACTGGTACTGTATCCCAAACAATTTCAATCTTTGGGTTTTGTTTAACGCGATCGGCCATAATCTTACTGGCACGCATTTTTTGTGTGCGAACGAGCATGTAAACTTTTGATCCAAACTTGGCCAAGTGCATGGCTTCTTCACAAGCAGAATCTCCACCTCCAACAACCACGAGTTCATTGTTTCTGAATATTTTTAACGCACCATCACACACGGCACAGGCACTAATACCACTTTGCCAATATTTATCTTCGCCGACAATATTCATCTTTTTAGCAGTGGCACCTGTTGCGATGATGATTGAGTGTGCGAGTACTGCTGCCGAGTCGTCATTTTCGGAACCTTCTTCCCAAACCTTGAATGGAGTTGAGTTAAAATCAACTCTTGAAATTGTTTTCGAGTGAATAGTTGTCCCATAGCGTGCTGATTGCTCACGGAATTTATCAGTAAGTTCTAGACCGTTAATGCCTTCTGGGAAACCTGGGAAGTTCTCGACATCGGTTGTAGTGGTGAGTTGTCCACCTGATGCTACGCCATAAGCCATGTTACCTTCGTACATGACTGGTGCCAAATTGGCTCTTGCTGCGTAGATAGCGGCTGTGTGTCCTGCTGGACCACTTCCAATAATTACAACTGAGTGAACGGTTGGTGTTGTCATTGTTTTTCTTTATTTTTTTTGGTTTGCAAGAACACTTGCGGGCGTAGTAACGGTTTCTTTGGTTGACCACGCAAGTCCTCAAAGTCCTTGCATTCTGAAGGGTCACAAGTGCGCAGATCACTCACAGCGACAATCCACCATCTACAACTAGTACTTGACCTGTAATATATTGACTCTCGACTAAGAAAGTAATTGCTTCTGCAATTTCCTCAACGGAAGCCATCTCTCCAGTTACTGTTTCTCTGACGAGATCTTGAGAAACATTATTGGTCATATCAGTTTTCACAAATCCTGGCGCAATAGCATTTACACGAATGTTTTTTGGTAACATTTCTTTCGCTAAAGATTTTGTGAAACCAATGATTGCACTCTTGCTCCCTGCGTACACACTTTGGCCAGATGCATGTTTCGAATGACCAAGAGCACTGCCTACATTCACAATGCACCCTTTGATTTTGTGTCTTATCATACTCCGTACTGCCGCTTTACATGTTATCATCGTTCCAAGTATATTTGTTTTATACAACCGTTGCATCTCATCAACTGGGTATTGTACAAGCAAACCATCTCTATTTACACCCGCACAGTTAATTAAAATATCTATGCCTTTTGTTTCTTTAAAATGGTTGTTTTCTATTTGTCGAATTGTATTTGTTACATTATTTTCGTCGTCAACATTGCATACATAAGTGTTGTGTTGTTGATTATTCGTTTTTGATAAATGTGTTGTGGATTCAGAAGTTATTGAACGACTAACAAGAGCGACAGATGCACCTCTGTTCGCGAGTGTCGATGCAACTGCTTTTCCTATTCCTCTCGAACCTCCTATAACGACTGCTAACTTTCCTGTGAGCGTTGCGTAATGTCTGAAGTTTGTGTGGTGCTGCACGATTTTTCGTAACATCTTTCTTGGTTGTCTTTACAGAAAATGCTGCTGGACTGGTTGTGGAATAACTGCAAGCGAGCTAAGTAAAGATCCTCTGCTGGATCTGCCGGCGCTCTTATTGAAAGATTCTTCGGAAGAGCGTTTAAAACGGGAAAAAATTTGACGGCAAAAACCATCTATTCTAAGTAAATAACTGCGTGATTCTTTTTATCTACACAAACAATGAACCTACGAGACCAGTTCAAAGCTACCGCAGCTTCCATATCATCGTCTTTACCACTACTCCAAAATCTAGCGCTAGATAACACGGCATGGAAAAGTATTGGCTCAAACTCAGATGTACAAATTAGCTCCCTACAAAGACCCGAATTAAAGCAGTATCCGTCAATGGTGAAGGGAGTAACAAAGATTTACGACTTATCGCTTGCAAATCTATTCAAATTTAATTACACTATGGATGTAGAGACCCGCAAAGAGTTGAATCCACTAATGGTGGATTTTCAACAAGTTCATGTACAACCAGGAAGACATGCACCAACACTTCTAAGAGCATGGTTCCAACCACCTGTATATTTTATAAGTAGAAGAGATTATGTGTTCCTAATGAGCACATTTATCTACGACAAGCACGGAAACGAAATAGTAGTTCCAAATAGTTACGATAAGACGGTAGATGAGTTTATTGTAGAGAACAAAGAGCGAGTTCAACGTGTTGTATCGATCTCCCGAAGTGTGACAGAGGATGAATTGTCAGAGCTTGACGTTCAACAGAGAGAACAACTTGCAGTAAAACAGGGCGACGTAAGAGGCTTTTTGAGATGCAACGCGTGGATAGGAGATAAAATAGATGACAATTCTTGTCATGTTACCGTGTTAACTGACCTAGACCTTGGTGGGAACATACCAGATCGTGTCAAAGGTTTTATTAGTCAGTACAACGCTGATGGACTCGTTACGCTAAAGAGGTATTTAGAACAAAGAAAAACTATTCGTTTTATGTTATAAAAGCTCATAAGCTTATGTAATCGTTCAGTTATTTATCAGCATAGTCGCAAGTTGTTGATATCATATGGTAGCTAGCCATTTCTAGTAGCTGCCTTGGTAAAGTTGGTTATTAATTGGGTGCAGAATTATGGTCTATTCTATCTATAGGAATAGAATACGACTAAGTCTCACCTGCGTAGAAGAAGGTTTTCTAGGGATGATAGTTGTTCATTAGTTTGCTTTGTGTAGTATCGCTCTGCACAAACCACATAGAAAAGCTCTATTAGAGAGAAAAGTCTCGCGACAACTTCTATACATCTTCGTACATCAATCATAACAATCTCAGGCATCAAATCAACAACAGTAGATAACTGTTTTGTCTGCCGCGTTATATCAGCTTCACCTGTATTCATAATGCGAGTAGTAATGGAAACACCACTTCTGTCTTTCATGAGTTTAATGTAAATAGCTCCCTCAATGAATCGTTCCACGTCCCGTAATCTTGTACCAACTAGATTTTTAACAAAAGCAGTAGTTGGTGTAGCAGTAGCATCCAGTCGACTAATAATACTAACACGCTCAAATGCGCTTAGCTTTTGCGCAAATTGAGTAATATTGTTGCCATCATCTTTCCAATTACATTTGCTCTCCAATCCACTAACTAGCTGCTCAAAGTTCTTTTCGATTCTGTCATTAGCACAATAATTCGAAACTTACGCAGCTACTTGTTTTGGCCCAAATGTTGGTTGATACTCTGGAACAGGCGAGCTTGGAGTTGTAGGAGTACTAGGTTTCGACATAGTAGCAGTTTCTCATTTACAATTTAAATCAATGTTACAACTTTAATGTCACAGTACGCTTCTCTTCGTACCAAATCATACAATTTCTTGGTATACTTGTCATCCTTGCGCTGCAACACTATTATCACATGTTGACCATCGGAATCCATAGATTGGAACTCCCATTGATCATAGTCTATAAACATTTCTCGCATGGTTGCTTCGTACGACAATTCCATGACCTCCTTGTTATCAGTTTCTCCTAAATGCAATTGATTTTGTAGATTTTCTCCCCATCCAAAATATTTGTTACACTTTGTGTGGGCAATAACGTGGTTCCATCCACTCACGATGGAATCTATTTCAAATTTACCTGGTAGTTCTACTTTCCCTGGCACTTTACCACCCACATGTGGTGGATCGAAAGGACGTCCCAAACGACCATAGTCTGTTTCGCCAAATGTGTACACGTCATCGTATCCTTGCATGTTCCGTACAACGGCCGCTGTATGACTACCACCGCATGCAGCCAATTTAACGTTCATGTGTTTAAAAAACTCTATTTTTTGGTCTTTTTCTTCTGCATATGAAGATCCTTGCGTGAATAACTGGCCGTCATTGCTGATGAAAACAGAATGAGCGTACCCAGAACATATACGAGCTATAGATGCTTGCTTGAAAAGTTCATTAGTTGTACTGTCTATCTCGTAACATTTTCCATCACTTGTTACCGCATATGAGCTAGTATAAGTTCCATCAACGTGAACAATGTTTAAACCGTGTTTCGAAAAGTAGTCGACAGTTTTTTTGGAACTACGACAAATGGTTATTTCATTCTTTCTATTCACTAGTATACTGTGCTCTCTTCCAGATCCAATAAGTTTGATATTTGAGAACGGTAGTAGTGTTGGAGTATCTATCATTGCATCAGCGAGTCCCATTTGTTTGCTATGATTTTGTCCTACACCATAAACCTCTCCGTCAGACGTTAGGAACAGTGCATGAAACGTGCCAGCCGCACATTGTACAACACGTTTAGTGCGAAACAGTTCGTGTTCAATCAACAACTGATTTTTCTGTGTGCCTGCTTGGAGTACACGAGTTCTGTCGAGTTGCATTGTTTTTGCTGTCAACTTGGCAAGAAAGAGTTGCAGAAACCATGTTTTTACTACAAATACATTTATTCTACAAGTGCTGATACACAGCTTTACAAGTCATCATCACATTCGTCAGTGATGTCAACATCGTCATCAATGCAGCTCAATACAACTGGGTATGAGATGGCTGGAGTGACTTGTCTTGCTTGGGAAACAAGTTGTGACAAAACACCTTCTACAGAGGGACTTGGATTAATGTTGTTGTATTGACCAAGGAAACCATTGACGTATGAAGTGTATGGTGAAACTGGAGTTGGTACGTTGGCAGCAGTGACGAAACCGTTGCTAGTAGTGGTTGGCATCTTTGGATTGGCGACAGAGAAGAGCTCTGGGAAGTTGATGAGGTCACAGTTGCACGAGTTTCTTCTGGTGCGAGATGGTCTGTATGAAGCTGGGCATCTTACGACGTTGTTGACAAACTTCATGCTGGAGAACAAGCTATACCATTGGTAGTACTTGACGGTGGTCTTGACAGCAAGAGTTGCCAAGTTGGGGATACCAGCGTAGTTTTGGGCAGAGGAGGTATCGAATTGTCTGTTGAGTGGGCGACGGCATCTGTGGTTTCTGTCTTGGCAGATGTTGATGAGATTGGCAATCTTACCACGGGATGCGAAGTAGTCCTTGTAGGTTTCTGGAGTGAAGCATTGGAAGTCAATGTCGAATCCTGGAGTGGCACTCTTTCCAAAGTAGTCACCACCATAAGAAACAATGGAATCTTGGCAAGTGGAGAACAAAGGTTGTCCTGTAGATTTTGTGATTAGTTGCTTGCAATCGAAACGGCATGGGTAAGAGATTGGTTGTCTGGTTCTTCCATTTCCGAGGTTAATAAGTTTGCTGATATCCAAACGTCTGCCGCCAGGTCCACCGTCACCAGACGCACTGCAGCTTACTGCGGCTGCAAGAGCAATTACTGCAACTAAAGTCAACACGTTCATGGCTGGTGTCGTTTTTTTTGTATGTGAAGAAGTTGTGTGGGACAAACCTGGTGAACATGTCCGACGACATGTGACACAAAACGTCACAGTTGTATTAAGTAGGTGATGGACGTAAAAGTATTCATTTTACGTGTTGGGTAACTTTCTTACAATGGATACGTGACGAAACAGCAAACGTCGCTAAAAATCTAGCCAGAGAAATTGCGATGACCTAAGCGAACGAAGAGCAACTTTTCGCTCAACCAAGAAATAAATTTACAACTATCAAAACGAAAGTGATGGTTCGAAATCAAGTTAAACTAGAAACTTCAAACCTGCGCAAAACACGCTAACGATAACGCTCCATGCCGATAGAAAGAGAACGGTCTTTCACAAGTAATTCACTCGTACCAAAACAACCATCGCAAAACGCCGACGATTTCGATGACGATGATGTACTACTTCCACCAAACTATAAAACAATGTACCCTTTTCAACGGAAACAAGAAATAGAGGCAGACGACCCACTATACCAAGGCGTAGAACTTAACGATACGTCACTGCCGCATCATGCTATAGCAGAACCGATTTATGGCAGTCGTACATCACCTTCGAACACTGATACAAATATACCAAACGCGAAACGGCCATGGACACCCATACGTCTCGCTCTAATGATTTTTAATGTATTATTACTAGTTTATTCCTTGGCAGCAACCATGCTAGGTTTATCAAACGCTTTTGCCAAACATAGTTCAGGACAAGTTTCACTGTGGGACGATCCCATGCAAAGCGTTATATATGAGTTATGGATAGTTACGATCATATTACTGTTACCAGCCTCGTTTATGGGAATGCTCTCTTTTGCAAGTGCGCGATATAAATTTCGTGCATACATTGCGTATGTTGTACTATTATCATTTGTCGTCTTGATACATGTTGCGCAACTGTTTATGTACATTGCGTTTTGTTTCATAAGACAGAGAACAGAATCGGCACCATTTATAACTGAAATTGGATTGGTGTTTACAGTATTTTTTGCATGTGCTTCTGTTGTTATATTGGCGCTCATGTTGACTGTTGTAGATATGCGAAGAGGAAAAAAGTTTGAAGCACTAGTGAATGAAGAGTTGCTGAGTGAGGCGAGCACGACTGTGTAATAAATAGGCTATAATTTATGAAATTTAATTTTTATAAAAGCAGATGTGGCAAAGAAAACAAAAATGGAAGAAAACAGTGCAGGAGATGAAGTCACAACTACCACTGAAACAGTACAAGAAAAGAAGTACACAATCAATGAAGCAATAGAGCACTGTGGCTTTGGCCGTTTTCAAGTACTGATGCTGTTCATAACAGGACTCTACTGGACGGCAGATGCGATGGAAGTATTTCTCATCAGTTTTGTCACACCAATTCTAACAGAAGAGTGGGATTTAAACGCAGTAGCACCGTTCATGGTTTCTTCTTCGTTTCTAGGTGCGTTTTTGGGAGCGTTTATTTGGGGTATTTATTTTAACACAAAGTCTAACCATTAGGACAACTATCAGATCGAATAGGAAGAAAACGAACCATGGTCATCAACATTATTTTTACATCGTTTTTCGGTTTTATTTCTGCGTTTTCGCCAGAATGGATTTCATTCATGATTACGAGAGGATTAACTGGACTTGGTGTTGTCGGTGGACACGTTCCCTTTTCGTTGTTTTCAGAGTTTTTACCTACTCGTTTCCGTGGTGTCTTTTTAATATTCATCAATGCGTTTTGGTGTGTTGGTGGTGCGAGTTCCGCAGGTTTAGCATGGGCAATTTTACCAGCAGAAACAATTGCTTCGATACGTGCATGGCGATGGTATTTGGGCATATCTTCGATCCCATACATGTTACTGATCCTAATCGTTTGGTTGGCACCAGAAAGTCCACGATACTTGTACGTTTCAAAACGATACGAAGAGACTGAACAGGTATTGCAAAAGGTAGTCAGATGGAACGGTAAAGCACCACTAGAAGGAAGATTGGCTACCGATGAAGTTGATGAGAAGCCACAAACTCGTGCTAACTTTTTTCTTTTGTTTTCAAAACAATTTATTAGAACTACAATTCCATTGTTTGGTGTTTGGTTTTTAATGGCGTTTGCCTACTACGGTGTCATTGTTATGACTCCAGATTACTTTAAAGCTCATGCTAGTAGTCAAGATGAGCCGTATATTGCAACGTTTATCACTTCAGCAGCAGAGTTACCTGGAACATTTGTAGCTGCAGCTTTGATCAATAGAATTGGCCGAAAATATACACAAATTACAATGTTAGCAGTATGTGGGGTGTTTATGCTGTTGTTGATGATCCCTACGTATCTATGGCTACTTACAATCTTTGCTATTATTTGTCGTATCAGCGTCTCTGGTGCATTTGGAACAACTTTTGTATTTACTCCAGAAACGTACGTGTTTATGGTCATACTAACATGTTAGATATCCTACAATTGTGAGAAGTACAGCGATGGGTAGTTGCACTTCTGTGAGTCGATTGGGAGGTGTACTTACACCACTAGTTGCTACAGCACTTTTCAAGATCAACGCATGGATACCAATTATCATCTATGCAGTTTCATGTCTGCTAGGTTGTGTTTCAACATTTCTAGTACCAGTAGAAACAAGTGGTAAAGGACTAGTCGATACAGCGGTAACGTCACCTCCACCAAAAGTTACCACAGCATTTGTCGAACTACAAGAAGATACAACACAGGAAACTGTTTAAAATTTCTATTTATACAATTTGAACAATAACTAGTAGCATACAAGCAACTACTCCAATCCTAGAAAATGTATTCGCGCTATTGTCTACGCTCCGTGTAGATATTGGTTCTAAAGTATTTGATGGATCAACACTAGTTGTAGGAACCAAAGCTGGTGTAAGTTGTTGCGGTGCAGGAGAGTTAGGTCCGCTTGTCACTGGTGCTGGTGCTTTTGTTGTAGTTGGAGCACGAGTGGTTGTAGGTGGAGCAGTAGGGAATGTGTATGACGGTGGTGGTGGGCAACAACCATCACCGCAAATCGTGATACCAAAGTCACATGTGACTTCGCGCCCTGATGGTGCTTTTAAGCATACTTGAGTGTATTGGTTGATGCAATCACCCATACATAAAATGGAGTTTGCTAAGAAAGTTAATTTCGAGTTATTATCGACTTACTATCACAAATCTTTTGTTTACCAGTACTTTTGTCGTTTAGACAAACTTTGTATACAGTATCGATACATTGATCATCGCAGAATATAGTCTCTTGGTTTGAGCACGTAAGCTTTGCACCGGTTGATGTCGTGTAGCATGTGTTGTACGCTGGATCGTAACACGTTGAGCCGCAAAGTTTTTCTTGTACACGACACAAGAATTGATTTCCATTCGGTAATGTCTGACACGAGTTTATCGTTGGATCGTAACACTGGTTATTGCAGATACCCTCTGAAACGCCACAAAGAATATCAGCGCCAGTTGATGTAGTTTGACACGAATTTTGTGTTGGATCGTAACAAAATGCTTTGTTGCATATTTCGTTTCCATATGGGCATAACAATGTAAAAGATCCATCTGATGCGCACGTATTCTTTTTCGAGTCGTAACATTTCTCACCAGCGTTAGAATCTGCACAGCACGCTTTATTCCCACAACTTATACTACATGCATACGATAGAGCAACGAGAGATAGTATCAGTACAAGGTTTCTATGCATGTTTTCTTAGATCTTATTTTAAAAATGTCACGCGTCTATCATTTTTAATCTGGATTTTCTAAACTTGGAAATTGTCGCTAGCGAGTAAAGAATAGAACAGTATCTCTTCTAAAGGCTGGTATTTTTACTGTAGTACTTGCTGCATTATAAAAAGCTATCCAATGGAACATTTATTTTTCTTTTTGCTAGATGGTCTTTCACCATTGGCAATTTTCGTCCAAATTCTGTTCAGATCGTTTATAGAATTGTAAGTTTCACCAATGAGAGTATCAAATGCAACATTAATATTTTGGTAACTGTACGCGCTTGTCTCCAAACAGTTTTGTATCTTATGCCTCTCCAAAAAATCATTGATTTCATTTTCAGATAGTACTCTTTGATTTCGCTTATCGCTCTTATTAATGACCAGAATCATTGGTAAACTACCAGGTTTTGTATCTTTTGTTGAGTATATCAAAGTTATGATTGTTTCCAAATTCTTAATAGAATCATCTTTGTCCATACTACATACTAGAAAGAATCCGTGTGCATGTCGCACGTTCATCTCTAGTAGAGCTTGAAACTCGACTGATGTTAATATATTATTTAAAGACAAACCATCAAGTGATGCATCAAGTATTTCAGCCATAATGTTACGTTCTCCTCGTTTTACCAACTTACGGTATGAGTCTTCGCTAAAATGTCAGCCAGGATTGATGTTCATACATTGTAGGGTCCCAGTCAGAGTCATGAATGTTACAGTAAGTGTGAATTAGTCGTGTCTTTCCACATCCCTTCGCACCAAAAATAATGATTCTCACGTCTTCTACAGTGCTAAGTGGTTGTCTTTTGTTATCGAAATGCTGATACAAACGTTGGTATTTACATAATTCAATGGTTGCGTATCGATAATTATTTTTTATGATATGTGTCGAGTCTGGAAATCTTTTAATCCAATTTTCTTTCCAGTACGTGTTATTTTTGCTTAATGAATAAAACTGTTTCGAAACAAGCGCTAAGTCACATAAAAAGGTTCTAGTTATCTGTGTAAAACTGAGTATAACTTCTAAAATTTCTTGTGGGAGGGTCTGGTTCATGTTCACAACGGGGAAAATTGTATGCTGCCTGTTGATTTTTTGTTGTTTCTTAATAAGAACAATTTCAATCTATTGAACAGAAGTTATGCTGCATCAGGCAGGCCAAAAGTTAGTCGCTGCATAGTTAAGAAACGTTTAATTTTACGCCGGGAAAAGATCGAAGCTGTATTATAATGGCACAACAAAAACTTGAATTATCCAATCATTCGGGGAAATAGCTCAGATGGTAGAGCGCTTGCTTATGAGCGCATTAATTTATTTGTCGTACATTTGTTCGTACCTCTTATCACTTCACTCCTACTCTTAACTTGCGTAGGGTGTTATACTTGATGCCTTGTGCATCCTTCTCATCGTTCGTTTATCTTCGTTCGTAATTGTTACAAATTCTTTCCCTTCGTTTAATTTCGCGCGAATTGATTTTAGAACGCTTCGTATATTCTTCGTAGGACCTATGTGATACAACTTACCTAGTAACGTTGCCAGTTTCGTTTGTGCCACTTCTCCAATTTCGAATTCTTCTATCGCCTTGAGTGTCTTGTCCAACGTGCTTTGCTTGGTGAAGATGATGTGTCTCTCCATGTCAAGTCGATATGACAGGAAATCAACTTGACGTGACGGTTCGCGTTTTGACTTCCCGAAGTTGATAGGAAGTCCAAAGCTGGTGAGCAACTCTTCCAACTTGTCACGTAACTTGACACATGACGCGTAATCTTTGGCGAATACCACATAATCATCAAACTGGACAAGAACCGTGCCATCAACCTGTGAGGCAATATAATTCGCAATACACGCACACGCTTCACAACTCGTAGAGATTCCCATTGGTGCCTTGGTGTAGTGGTAGTACTGTTTCTTCCAACATACTCCCAAATACTTCCACCCGTCTGGATGTACTGGTATGTTGTAGAACATGTCCTTGACATCAATTACACACGCGTAGTTGTTGTCTCTCACTGCCTCCATAATATCATGACGTTTGGGCATCTTTGTTTCATATTTTACTAACAATTTAGACGCACTGGATCCATCAACTAGTACTCGTACAGTTCCATCATCTTTTCCCCTGGCACCGATGTTCATAATAAAACGTAAGTTCGTTTTGCTTGTAGGTACTAACGTTTTAGTGTTGACCAACTTCTCAATTGCTTCGTTCACTTGATTTTCATGCTCTTTCGTGACGTTATTTCGATACGACAATTTTGATGGCTCACTATCGTTCAGAAACTCCAACCTCATCCCTTGAGCCATAATTTGTTGGGGTTTCTGTGGAAATGCTCCTTGGCATTCCTTAATAATAGTGCGTTCGATACCTTGGACTGGGAGGCCTCCGTTTCATCATCTTTCTCGGTGGACTCTCATCGTAGTCATCGTCATATGGATACCTATCAGAATATCGTTCGTGCGCTCGTTCATGATAATATCGGTTGTAGTCCTGTTCATACAACCTGGGACTGTACCTACTACTGTAGTCATCCTGACGACCACGTTTCTTTGGTCTTGTACTCAAATACTCTCGAATCAGATTTTTGGCGTCAGGGAGTTCCAAATGTTTAAAGTACGGAACATTGAACTTTTGTGAATAATAAACGGCAAAATCCTTGATTTCTGGATAGTTGAAACTTTCTTCCAAGTCTCTTCTTGTACTTCTCATCTTGTTGATTCTTTCCACTGCATCTTTATCTCCGGCATCCGTAGCATCAATGAGTGCTTCATTCAGCTTTCTTCTAGTTCTGAAGTATCTGTTCCAGAATGACCCTTGCTCCGATTGTTTCTCACTTTGGATACCACTATTCATCAATGGTTCCAATTGATTTACTTTTTGTACCAGTTTTGCGATTTCATTTTGTTGTTTGCCTTCCATGATATCAATTAACTTTCCCAATCGTACTAGTTCTTTCTTCATAGTAATATTGTCTTCTTGCTCTTCCTGTTCTTTGATGTCTTCTTTCGCTACAACATCTGGATCATCTTCTTCGTCTTCGCTATGCCCGTTATCCTCCACATCTTGATTTCTACTCTCTTGTAGTACTCCGAATACCTTTACCAAACTCAGTAACACTTCTCCGAGTTTATTATCTTTTTCTGTGACAAGTTTGGTTACAGCTTTCGCTACAGTTGCTTGCTGTCTTAGCTTGCCAGCGATATCAACACTATTGCTTGTGCTCTTCATTACGTTTTGTTTTTGTTTCCAGAAAAATTCAACAAGTGATAACAGAGAATATGAAGCGTAAGTTTAACATGGGGTTGGAAAAAGGAGTAGAAGACAACGATACAAATAGCGTTTACAAGAACGATTTCGATTTTACTACAAGACTCAATGTACCCTACAGATTACAAGACTGCACAAGCAAGTACGGCAGTAAAAGAACTGTAGAAGTGAGTACAAAAGAAAGTACCCAAGATGGGATCCAAAATTTGGAAGTAATAGAAGTTGGGAGAGAAGAAGAAGATATCATCACTATTGATGAAGAAGATGAGGAGAAAGAGGAGGCAATGTGTCTAAAGATTAAGGACAACAGTAATACTCAAAAGATTATTTATCGGAGAGTACATGCAAGTGGTGGTACCTATCAAGATTGGAAGAGCATACCAGACTATTGGATAGAAAGCCAGTTGTCACTATCGTCATCACAGTTCAACGCGGAATGGTTCAACTACCACAGCATGGACAACACAGATTTGACACGTTCAAAATCAGTTCGGGTGATTTTCATGACCACACAAGGAGTCAAAGAGTTCACGGTAATGCAGGAGGGGAAACGCGCATGGAGAAGCGAAGAAGTAGTTAAAGACGTTACCCAAGGCAGAGTTTCCGATGACATGAAGTGGGTATGCGAAAGGCTCAAAGCAAATAAGGTCACGTATCAGCAGAAATGGAGTAATATTGTTTATGTATTGGTACATACTATTCAAGGGTGTAGGAGTGTCTATGTGGGAAGTTCAGATACGTTATCAAGACCATGCTCGTACTACATGCAGAGATTCACCACAATGAACATGGTGGAGAAGTTCAAGCAACAACTCACACTTGTGAATGCAAGTAGAGCTAACGGTAATCAAGGACTAGCAACTATTTTCGTAGTAGATATTTGTCAAAATCGAATGGAAAGAGAAGTACGAGAACGCGAAACAATAATCTTGAGTACACTGGAGTTTGCAAGAGACATGTGTGGAACACAAATAGTAAACAAGAAACCGATGACCGTGAAAAGAGTAATGACGATCACGGAACAAGAATGCAAGAAGCTAGTGGAGATGGAGGATGTCAAATATGGGAATCTGAAGAAAGAAGAGATTCTGGGACCAGTACCAGTGCTGGTGGACAATATCGTATCACAATAAAAGGCTCGCCGTGGGACTCATGCAGGCTAACAAGCAACGCAACTTACCCCATCACCAAGGGGAAATAGCTCAGATGGTAGAGCGTTTGCTTAGCATGCAAGAGGTCTCGGGATCGATGCCCGATTTCTCCATACTCTTTTGCTTTTGTAGGTAGCGTTGTGATTTACGATAAACGATAAAAACCCACTTGGTTTGTGCTATCTAAAAACTCAAGTCTATTGAGGAACACTTTCAAATGACAATACAGGTTGTTGCAAGACATTGCAAAAGTCACAAGTGACTTTTGCTCTTAGCAAAATGGTTACTTGCCACGACTGCTCAATGAACCATTTATTCCTCTAATGTCTTCAATGGGAAATCATTGCACAAGGAGACTTGGTCATTTTGATAATACATGAATACACACGCCCAAATCTTTTTCAATTGACTTGGTTTCTGTCCTGCAGTATATGTCAATTTTCCATTTTCAAATACTTTGATTTCATCATTCACAAAGTCAACCAAGAATCCAATTACATCACCAACTTTGAACGTATATCCACCTTGATTTGGATTCTTTGCTGTTAAATTATATGGACCATACTCCATGCTTAAACTTATACAATTACTATAACTACTTGGATTAATTCCTGGTTCAGCAGTCAATCCCATTGCCAAACCACTTCTATCTGTATTCATGACATCAATTTTTACTTGGAAGTATTGTACGCCTGCTTCGAATGGTTCACTACTTAGGGCAACCAAATCCCAGTTACTTGGGCCTGTTTTCTCGATCGTGTGACCATCATTTGTCAACTTGAACGCATGTTGACCTCTTTGTGCAGTCCATATGAATCGACATGCTGCGCGTCTTCTGTGGAACTGTTTTTCTTCTTTTCTTTCTTCGAATAGTTGTGGCATGGCGCAGTATTCGATTGCTTCCATGTAATCTTCTTTATCGATCAATGGACAGGAGCGGACAAAATTACGTAACGATTTTGCGCCAATGATTGGCAAGCGGATCAACTTGAGCGCTTTTTTGATGTCATCATCTGATTTTTTGTTTTCTGCTCCCCAGTCGAGTACAATGTTGAATAGTGTGAGTTCATCGCATTGTACGTCATCTCGTTGCAAAATATCCAGTAATACTTCCAATGATAGATCGCGATATTGTTTATGTTCTTGAAGTCCATTTTCAAAGTTTTCACAAATAAATTCCAAACAACTATCAGCTAGTTCGTTTTCGCGATTCTTTCTTGCAAAATTGTAAATATCCAACCAATTGTCGTCGGTGAGTTTATCCTATTGGTTAATAGAAATAGAAAAACATACTTTTGAGTATGCGCCACTGGCGACCTTTAAATGAACAATTTCATACGTGTCTGCCATTTTGATGAGATCCATGACCGTATCTTCAGTTGCTTGTACAAAATCGGTGTACAGGAACTGTATGAGTTGGTCAAACAATATTTGTCTGTGGATATTATCGATAAAGATTTCTTTTTCCTCTTTCTTCTCATCTAGTATTCTTTTGAGTACGGGACAGCGTGTGGCAAGAATTAATCGGTGACAAAAAACAGAGTATCGTTGTTGAGCGTCGTCATCATAGATGGAAAGTTTGACGTCACTAGTAGCCTCGTCGTTGATAAATTGTTGGAAATCAGCACCCATTCCTGTTGCTTTTGTAGGCTTCTCTTCCACCTTTTTCTTCAATAACGTAATTGTTTTGACTGGTTCCTTGGTTTTTGGTTCTTGTTTTGTCTCCTCTTCAGGAGTATCAAACTTCATATCGTCCAAGTTATCCTCTGTCATGTTTTGTTCCAGGTTTGCTGGTCAACTTGTGCTGTGGTTCAAAATTGAAGATTTAACAACATGAACGGGTACACAGACGAGGATGCATATAATTCTGATGAAGAACGGTCGTGGGATCATGTTCAAGACCCATTTTCGATGCACGATACATACGCTCAGCATGCAAACAATCCAATCAGAACATTTGTATTTTTACCAACGTTTATGTCGTTAATAGAGGGAAAATCGTTCGACAAAGTGTTAGATTTGGGATGCGGAGATGGTGCTTGTGCACGTATTATGTACGAGAGTGGAATAGCTGAGCATGTGAGTGCACTCGATACAAGCATTGAGGAGGCTACAAATGAAGCTTCATTCGATGAAATTCATTACGGTACAGTTAATGATATCACCACACTAGATATCAATCAAACATTTGACTGTATATGTGGAGCTAACGGTCCAAACTTTTTATTGAATCGCATGCCTAATGCGAGTGCACTAAGAACGTTGCTTGCTAGCATAAAAATATCAACTGGAGTGTTTATTGGAGTAGTATATAATCCATTCTTAACGACATCGGCAGCACAATTTAAAGCTGGAGAAGACACACTTCTATCGTGGGAATCATCACAAGATTTATCTGATGGATCTGCGTTACACGTTAGGAGTGCAGACACTACAACTGATTGTCATTGGTATTCATCGACTCTTATCGAACAACTCAGCAGAGAAGTAGGATTTTCACAAGTTCAATGGGTACAACCAAAATTGTACCTTGGTGCTACTGAAAGCGAGGTCGTCGCTTATCAGTCATTTATTAACACACCACCCTTTTACGCCTTTCTTATGCAATAAAATTAGGTCACGTTGGTGTTTTGCTTCGAATTTTACAACATGTCAATTCGGCATGCAAACTATCAAACTTCTCCTGTTGTTTACCGCTCTAGTTGCCAACATCAAGTGTGCTCAGGTATGTACAGCACTTAATGAAAGGTTTAGGTCATTCAATCCCAATTTATGGCGTTTCAACAGTGGATGCTATCCAACAAACGAAACTCGTACTCAAATGGCATTAAGAGCTGACCATTGTCACTTTAACTTCTATGGACTAAGAGTTATATTAGATAAAGACGCCTGTCCGTCTGGTTGCACCTGTGGCGGATTGACATTATGATTGAGACGACTAGTGAACAGAGACCATATACTCATACGTTGACTGCAAGAGTGAAATCTTTACGGAATGAGCCACCATTTATTGCAATTGGGCCAATTATTGTCGATTCCAATCCCATCTTGAGTTTCAATCATTACGCAGTAAATTGGACACGCAACAACGTCGACTTTCTAGTTAACAACAAAGTTGTAGCTCAGGTACCAAACTCAAAGTTCCCAACGCCAAACATTACTTTGGAATTATCTTACAAGACGTACCCAATCGACAACTACTTTTCTGGAAACGTGACGCCAATTGTTATGGATGTCTCACAACTCATATACACACCATACTGATAAATTCACTCAATGGCAAATATTATCGTGCAATCACAGTATGCTACAGCACTCTTTAAACGGTCAAGAAACCTAATGCTTGTTCTCATGTAAGCAAAATGCTGCCACACCAATAGTTTTCCATTCTCCGTTATTGCTACCAATCTACCATCATCCAATAACTCGACTTGGTTCATCCTATTGCAGATTCTATGTCTAATGAGATCTACAATGCTCAAGTCTAGAGTGCTAATGATGTAGAAATCGCCATTGTCGCATGCACAGAGAACATAGTCATGGGATAGATACACAAGATGTGTTATCTCTACTTCGAATCTATTCCGTAATTCCATTGATTCGTCTTCTATGTTCCAAAGAGCTAGTACTGCACTTTTGTTAGCGACCAAAAGTTTGTTATCTTGTAGATAGAGCATGCGAGTAACTGTGTACTCTTGTGCAAGCATTTTAGTTTCAACTCCAGTCGCTAAATCGTAGATAGCAATCGATCTACTCACACCGCCAATCGCTATTCTATTGTTGTCAAGAGTTTCAAAACAGTAGAGTGATTCGTAGTATGAATCTGTTGCTAGCACACTTTTTGCAGAAGTTAAAGTGTCATAGCATTTCACACTGCTGTACGAAGTGTATAAAATATATCTTTGGTCGTAGCAACAAATGTGCAGTATAGGTTCCTCATCTTGTTCAAATTCGACGTAAGATTCTGTATTTATATTATATAATCTGTTTTCCACCACTACGCGAGAAGTATCTACTGCTGTGAGAATGAAATTCGGTATGGGCGTTTTATGACAAGTTGTATGTTGAAAGTTTAGCCCTTGTCGAAGCAGCGAATAATCCACACTACGAAAGTTCTCTTTGCTGCCTACTGCGAGTCTACAATTTGGCAAAATGCAAAGCGATAGAAAAGGTTCGTCTGGTATTTCTATAACATCACAATTGCTGTATATTTCGTCCACATTGAAGTATATTCGTTTTCTAAATTGCGCTCTAGCGGTTGTGTACGAGTTGTAAGCGTTCAGTAACGCCGTGTTCATGTTTTTCTTAGGTTGAGTGTTGGTCCACAATCCGCGTTAGGTCATTAACTGTCTCCTTGTCTAAAGAAAACACGTATCAGTGCTTACTTGAAAACATGCCCATTAGATAATAAATAGTTTTAATTTATGATGCCATGCAAATTATGAGCAAACATATCACCGGCAGTTCATCA
>JAESGV010000273.1_pt1 | contig 24274 bp, 28 predicted proteins | sample 9269781 | NCBI WGS metagenome assembly JAESGV01 (sample SAMN15741586, study PRJNA653496) | algae metagenome | isolation source: Tildeniella torsiva UHER 1998/13D and co-occurring heterotrophs from... | place: Slovakia: Slovak Paradise National Park, Hrabusice, Kosice Region | collected 2000-01-01
GTGCGTTAGATTGGGAATTATCCTACATTGGCCCTTCCGTTGTCGATGTGGCCATGGGTCTCTACTTTTGGTGTTCCTGTTACCAGGAAAATAATTTTAAAATTGATTCTGAATACGCTCGTACGTTCATAACAACGTATGAACAAGCTAGGAAAACACCACTAACAAGTGAAGAACAATCACTTGTTAAAAGAGCAATGCTTGTATCTATCTATTGGTCTGTGGAATTTGTGACAAATCCACGAGAAGATATGATGAGAAAGGATTTACAAGCTAGAAAATATGAAATGTGTTTACCATACTTGCAAAGATATTTATCTGTATTGCAATCCATGGTTGATGTACAAGATGACAAGTTTTTAGAATTTTGTAAAATTTAATTTATGGCCACATTTATGTATGCTTGAAAATTATTTCTTGGTGGAACTGTGTAGCGATAAAATACTCATACGAGATCATCTTTTTGAATGACATGTTTCTGTCGTATTTCTTGAACAGCTTTATTAAAGATTTCAACACCAGTCTAAAAACATGGCTGGGACAAAAAGTTACAAATTATTTATATTACACTTTTCAATTTATTGAATATCGAAAAACAAGAACTCTGCTGGAATGTCACTATTTCCAGAAATCGTTATCTTGGCGCCAGTGTCTGACTCAGAAACGAAAAGAACATCTCCACCAAATAGTTCAACATCTTCATCGCCAGTATTGACCTTGACGCTCACGTTTGGCTTTGTAATGATCATCTGCAAGAGTGCTTTTCTGTTTGGATTCAAATCGTATTCGACTTGTTTGGTTTTCTCCAAAATACTTGCATACGTAGTAACGTCTTGGTTAATCTTGATGCAATCTACTGCATCTCCATTGGGAGCGACAATAGGACGTAGTACGTTTGTCTTCTCTTTATCAGAATAGTGTTTAGTTGTGTATGATGGTTTGAGTCCCTTCGCGTTTGGTTTCACCCATATCTGTAAAAAGTGGAGCGTATCTTTGTGATGTTCATTGTACTCGCTATGTTCGATTCCTCTACCAGCACTTGTGAATTGGACATCACCACGTTTTATGGTCTCGACATTGCCCATCGAGTCTCTGTGCTCCATCTCTCCGGAAACGACGTACGAGTAGATCTCATAGTTTGCGTGAGGATGCATACCAAAACCATTGTCTGGTGTGACTCGATCTTCATTTATGACGCGTAAGGCGCCGTATCCCATGTACTTGGGATTGTGGTATCCAGCGAACGAGAATGTGTGGAATGATTTCAACCAGCCATGGTTGGCGTATCCTCTGCTGTTTGATTTGAGTACGTTTAGTAACTTGCTTGACATGATATCTTTTTTAGAATTTGTTCGAAATAATTGTCACCGAGAGTCTTCGCTTTTATAGCGGCAGTGAGGCATAATGCGTTATGTCATGAGGGGAATAGTGGCGAAATAATTTTCCTCGGTTGACTAACGCAAATGTTACCGTTACAAATTTTACCGGCTGCTGTTTGTTTTGAGTGTCTTAGAAACAGTGAGTGTCTTCAAAATCATGTGTTGTTGCGTTGGCTATCTACCCAGCAAAACATTTCTTGGTGTGCTGAAATTTCAAACTGATATTCCAAGTTCTTTTGCTACATTTTAGGCAAAAGACCATACCTTACAATAATTCACAAATCTTCAAACGTGCTCTCAATGCAAGTAGACGAGTCTGTGATCGAGTCTAAAGTTCGTATTGCAAGAGACGCTTTGCAAAAAATAACTGGAGACGACGATGACGACTACAGTCACGCACAGTTAGCTGTTTCACTACTTTCAGCAGCAGCTCGTGAATATGCAGAGGAGTCACGATGGGATAGTGCCGCCAAACTAGTCAGAATGTATCTGCCTCACATCGAAGTAGTAAAGAAACACAAGCGGAAACAAATGTACAACTTTTGTGCCATAGTGTTCCTCTATGTGGGCGATAAACAATGTGTAGAATGCCAAGACGAAGCTATTCGTTTATACATGAGGGAAATGGAATTCAAACGAGCAGCGCGAGAAGCAGAAAGTTTTGCGAGTGTCCTACTTGAACGGGAAGACTACATTAATGCACTACGGTTTTATAAACGAGCAGCAGACATCATGGAACGTGATGATAGGTATGCTATTGTACAAAAAACTAATGTTCTAGGCATGACGAAGCATTCTTGATGAGATTAATGAAAGTCGCACGACTACAGGTAAAACTAGAACTCTTTGGTGAGGCTGCAGATATGGCCGAATCCATCACAGCGTCATCGCCACATATTGATGACAGTAGTCGTTCAGAATTGTTATTCTTGAGTTCATTACTACGGTTTTTAGATTTGATGAGACGCGGACAAGATTTTGGAGAACTGCGGAACAATCTTTGCTTGATGCAACTAGCAGAGAATTTCCAAGAACGGTTTATTTTGATACAAAATCTCATTCACGCTGTTCAGGGAGGCAACTCTATGGCAGTAGAAAAACATCTAGAGGCAATGAAAGATGATGAGTATGGTGTACTTTGTGCAGTTCGTAAGTGGACGAGTATTAGAACACTGTAAATTATTCGGCACTCATTTTTTTCAACATGTTCAGAATATCTGGTGTTGCATCTTGTCCGACAAACTTGAGTAAATCATCGTACTTGGCCAACTCAAAATCTGAAAAATCGAATCCTGGTGCGACTGTGCAACCCACAAGAGCATATTCAGTTTCTGATTGTGTATTTGGATAACTTCCGAACCATACTCCTGGCTTGACAACGTACTGCAACATTTCACCATTTAACACATCTTTTCCAAGAATTGTTTCTCTCATTTCCACTGTGCCATCTGTTAATTTTTCCAATTCCACAATTGTTATCGACACACCCATATAGTGATGCCACATTTCACTGGACACAGCGAGCTTGTGTAAATGTGAAAGACAGTTGGATGTTAACAAGAAATAAATTCCAGTAGACGCGTTCATTGGTGCGCCAATTCGGTCTTTACATTCAACTTTAGTTGTATCCCTGAATGTTTCTGCGTAGAATCCACCCTCTGGATGTGGTTTCATGTGTAAACGAGTTTTAAGTTCATCTATGGTTGGAGTTTTTGGCATTGTTTTTTTATGAGTTGACCCGATAAGTGTTAAACGAAATGCCGGTGTTGAGTGGCAGATGAGATGAGTTCTGTTGTTTAACAGTTGCTAACTAAGCGTTACTTGTAAAAATTGATGTGGACAAGTTTACGTTGCACCACAACTTTTGTTCTACTTGTCTTTGTTGCTGTTGTCATGAGTCAGCAGTTCGGCCATTCGACAAAGAAGCATTTCCTACTCGAAAACGGTTTCACAAACCTGAACGCAGCAGCTTTTGGAAATGTGTGTAACGATAGTGCAAATGCACAGAGCAGGTACTACAAAATTATGGAGTCCAACCCAAACACATGGTTCCGTGGCGTATATCAAGCGGTATTAAACGATGCACGCACTCGCATCGCAAGATACATTTCAGCAACAGAAGATAACTTAGTTATTGTCGAGAATGCTAGCTCTGCTATCAACGCCGTTATGCGCTCACTTGCCGATGGCCTCAACCTTGGTAAGGGCGATGCAGTGTTGTACATGAACATTGCTTATCCAATGGTCAAAAACATTATCAACTACTTGGCCAAAGTGCGTGGATTTGATATCATCATCGTAGATGTCAAGTTTCCAATCACCAAAGATGAAGATTTCATTGAACCAGTACGTACTGCCATCGCCAACTACAGTGGTCGTGTTCGTGTTGCTGCTTTAGACCACATGAGCTCATACCCATCGTCCATACTTCCAATAAAGAAACTCATCGACTTGTGTCACGCACATGATATTCCAGTCATGGTAGACGGTGCTCAAGTCATGGGACAAATTCCACTTGCTCTAGATGACCTAGGAGCAGATTTTTACACTGCAAACGCACACAAGTGGATGTACTCACCAAAGGGCACCGCTTTCTTGTATGTTGATAAAAAATGGCAACACATGATACAACCCATTGTCATCTCTAGTGAATATGGAGATGACTTTGTAACCAATTTCCAATACGTTGGTACTAGAGATTACTGTCCATACATGGCCATTCACGAAGCGATGGATTTCCGTCGTGATTTGGGAGATGAGCAAATTATGACCTATGTTCATGACTTGGCATGGAAAGCAGCCAATTTAGTTGCCACAGAGTGGAATACAACTTTGATGGTTCCTGAAGAATCAATGAACGGAGCTATTATTAGTGTAGTAATACCATGTAACATTGAACGTGGACAAGATATTCAAAAGAAGTTGTTTGAAAGATATAACACGTATGTACAACTTGGGTCTTTGGATGGTGTAGCTTATGTTAGATTGTGTAGTCAAATCTATCTAGAGTTGAGCGATTTTGAACTATTCGCCGATAGGTTCTTACTTTTGTTGAAAGAATAAATGTAAGACTAAACTGGTTCGTTTTATGTACATTACTTTGGTGTCGTTTTTTGTATTTTTGGTCTATCTTTTCCGATCATTCCCCACGTTTTGAATGTGAACGCTCCTAACAGCAGTAGCGAGCAGATAGTTAGTTTGTGCTTGCGCCATAACGATTTGTTAACAATTTCTGGTTGTGGAACAGGAATAGGCTTTCGAATATTGTATGCTCCCTTTATCATCTTTGGAGCTTCCGCTTCTGGTTGTGTTTGTGGTGCTTCTTGTCGTGAGAATCGAGTTGTGGAAACCATTGTTGTTTGTTTTTGTTTGTAATTTTTTCTGAACACAACAACTACATCAAGTACACCCTCTATCCACGTGCAACCTCTAGTACAATACTGTTAGTTGCCTAGAAAGTCTAAAAAAAGTGAAACGTTCGACAAACAAACACAGCGAAAGCGACGACAATATGCAGAATAAAGGGGTGAAGAATGCGCGATCCTCACTCTTTGGAAATGCTTCAAATCCAGAAAAAGAGAAAAAACAATCGATAGCAGCAGATAAACAACAATTATTTCAAGAACAAGAGGAAGATGCCGTTGAAAAAGATATGACCGACTACACCAATTCATTACGAAGAACAGTGACGACACTAAAAGATGTATGATTTTGATATACAAACTAACAATAGATAACAATATCTATTCGAGACGAACTTTCATCGCAGAACGAACAGTTGTCAGGCGTAAACTCAAACATGTCAGATACTCAAAATACACTAAAATCGACAATGAAAAAACTAAACCAAGTCGTACAGACAAAGACTGGTCGAAACACATTATATATTGTTGTAGGTACGCTTGCTGTACTGCTCCTAGTTTATTACATTGTACCATACGCATTCGGAGGAGCGACTACTACAACTCACGCAGTAGAAGATCCAGGACTGTAACATTTATAAATCATCAACCTTCCATTACTTGTTATTGATAAATACTTCCATCTCTGGATCTTGTCTAAATTTTTCAATAACAACTTCCTTTTCAATGTTCAAACGAATAATAGGATATCGTTCTGCTTCACTTCTAGTAACAGTAATAATATTCATAGCATCCAAACAATCACAAATAGGTAACAATTCTCGAATACTAACTTTTGCAATTAAATTTTTCGTAGGACACATGTCGATTAGTGTTTGCATTCTTCCTACAATTTTCTCAAAACTCAAATCATTTGTTTGCATATTGTGTTGTTCTCTAATGGCCGTCAAAAAGAACAATTTGTGATAGATACTCATCTCCAAGATGGGATACATTCCATTCATAAGTAAATCATTGTAGGCATCAGTGATATCACCTGCAGTTACAGTTTTTCCATGTCCAACCATTTCTGCTGCTCTTCTACAAACATCTAGACAACGACGAATATCACCACTTGAACTGGCAACTTTTGCTGCACATAGTTCTATGGCTCTTGGTTCAAACGCGTGAAGACTTTGTACACGATCATTCAAAATCTTGATAATGTCACTCTTGCTGTAAGTGGAGAAGACGATACGTTCTGTTTGCTGGAAACGATTTGCAATTTTTGCTAATAATTGTTCAGGTAAAGCAACAGTGTTCGCGATACCGATAATGGCAAGTTTGGAATGTTCATATTGTGGCCAATTGAAGAACTCGTAGATTTCTTTTTGTGCTCGTGTGACAAGGAAATCCAATTCATCGATAACGACGACAGTGTATGGTTTTGGTCGACCACCCTTGGCTTTGGTGAAAAGATCGTTCAAACGCTTATGCTGTTCTTTCTTGTTGTATTTCTTCGTTCTCTTATTTGTTTTGTAAATTTGCTCATGTAGTTTTGTGTATGCTTCCGATGGTGCTGATAACTTCATTGCGTTGATGAAAGCATATTTGACATCTTTTGGATCGTGTTCTTGTTGGATTCGATTTATAACTTTTGTTACACATGCTGTTTTACCAGTTCCTGGTTCTCCTGCAATGTACATGGTTAATGGTGAACCTAAAGTAACGGCTTTGTTGACAGCGTCATAGATACGTTCGATTTCACTTTCTCTACATGGAAGTTTTTCTGGTCTTGCACTAAGTGCGAGTTTGGCACGTGCTTTTGTTAATTTATCTTGTTCGAATCCAGGCGTAACAGGTGTTTGAAGATCTTCGTCGTCTGCTGAATCTAATGTTACGTCCATTGCATCATCGTTGAATTCTTCAGAGGCAAAGTCTATAGAATCCTCACTGTCGAGGTCCAAGTCCTGGGAGTCTTCGTTCATTAACATATTTTGAAACGCGCTTGTTTTAGTTGACTAACCGTTACTAAAATGTAACAATGTTTTCTACTTCATTTTGCAGATACAATCAGCGTATTCTGCCATATCACGATGAAAATACCTGTTCCGGTTACATTACAGAAGTCAAGCATCGTCGAGCTCGTTCAGTACCGTGGTTGGAGACAACACGGGAACCGCGAGTGCTGAATGCTTTTTATTTGGTAGAAACTAACAGCGTATTCGAGCATAACTGAGTTAAGAGACTCTATGGACTTCATTTTGATCCCACAGCTGAACAATGCAGTAACACTAGAACTAATTGCCAACAGCGCTGTGCATATTAACTCATTATCAATTTTAGGAGCCTCGGTACAACTATAAAAACAAATAACATGCCTTGATAGCTCAGTTGGTAGAGCGTGAGACTGAAGTCTCTTAGGATGCATTCTTAAGGTCACGTGTTCGATCCACGTTCGAGGCAATAACTTTTGCTTCTTGTGTTTCTGCCAGCATTCTTTTTGTCACAAACAAATTCGAATGCCATCGAGTCACAAGATACTTTGAATAAATTCTACCATTTGCAAATGGAGCAGTTACAAATTGTCAACCAAACTCGCAAACAAAACAAAGAACATGGGAATACGTGATCTCAACAAGACGTTGGCTGACAGAAGATTAATCCACACCGCTCCAATTAGTGCGTTAAAGGGTGCACGTGTGGGAATCGACGGCTTTCACTGGTTAAAGAACAATGTAACAATAACTCCAGAGCCATTTCAAGGTACAACTTAAATATATTTCTGACAATCGCCAGTCGCTATGGGAGGAGTTCCAATCACTTTATTAGCAACAATAGAAAAAGAAATACAAAAACTAAAGTATGCGAAAACATAACACAATACTAACGTTTGCACAGAAAAGCAGGAATCATTCCAGTGTTCGTATTCAATGGAATGTCCACGAAAAAACATAAACCAGAAACAACAGAAATTTTAGATAAAAGAAGAGCCGCATGGGGAGCATACGAAAGAGGACAAGTAAGAGCAGCAGGATCACTCTTTTTAGGTACGATTACCACTCTTCTACTAACCATTAGCCACCGCGACAGGTATTCCTTTGGATTGGATCAATGTTATTTTGCAATACTTCCGTGACACCGGTGTAGAATTTTTCAGAGCACCATACTTGGCTTGGGCACAACTAGCAAAGTTTTTAGATCGTGATCGACCACTCGTACATGCTATTTACGGTGCAACTGGTAAAATATATTCAAAAATGCTAACATTGTAGAACTCTTAATGTTCATGAACCAAATTAGTCACAACGATACCGCAACTCACCACACTCGTTTAATTATTTCCTTATCACGTGATTCTGAAGGCGCATACGATACTTTTGATTTTGTCGACAAAAGAGAAGTATTAGGAGCGTTAGCCATTTCCAATGACGCGTTTGTTGATTGTTGTCTATTATCCGGAAGTTTCTTCATGACAACACAATTCCCACCACTATTGGATATTCCAAACTCGAATGCACAATCCTTCTTTTTCGCTCATGATATGGTGATCAATTTTGGAGGAACAGGAGAGTCAGTAATCAAGTACTATATGAGTCATCCAGAAGTACAAAAACAAGATTACTATTTACAATTCCAATCCAATAAGAATTTGATCATGCATCACCCAGTACTTGGATCTGATGGATTATGCACACTACTTGACTCAAAAAACGCACCAAAAGATATGCACGATATTATTGGACCAAGATTACCAAACGAGTTTTATTACATGTTATCGATTGGTCTAGTGAGTCCCAACTATTTATCAACTTTGATTCAAGGAACGTTATACGAACCACAACCACTTGTTGATAGTGTTGAACATCGTGGAGCAGTAGATAAAGTAACAGGTGGATTGTTGAACATTTTACCACTTTTGGCAGATACATACAAGAATAAGAAATATACATTATTGAAATGGTTCGATTCTGCAAATCCAGTGGAATTAACGCCAATGGGAACTACAGTGAATTGGCCAAGTACATCGTTATCACAATTAGGAAAGAAGAATGTTGATTATCAATCTGTGTGTAAGGGATTTGTGAAACCTGGTCAACCAGACAAAACGTTATTATCAGCAGAAGAAGCAAAGAGTTTGGTCTTGTTACGTAGTTTGGATATTTTGGGATACTTTGAAAATGGAGAATTATCACAACCTGCACAAGCCATTGCAAACGCTGATTTGTACCCTGATTTGACACTATTGTTATTTGAAGTGATGAAAGGTGGATTTTTAACAAGTACACAACTCACATCTACGAGAAAAGTTTACACTTCGTTCACTACAGGTGTCGAAAAATCGATCGAAAATGAGAGTATGTTACATTACAATCGACTAACAGAATAGATGAAATCCGTTTCATTTCTCGTGTATTGTCGCTTTTACCGTTAACATTTAAAGCAAGTGTACCATGGAACTCTGTTGTTAATTCAGATATGATGGGTTTCAATTCTATTGTTAAGATTTTCCATAGAAATATTCGTCTCTTGTTGGAAAGTTTGTTATTGGGTGTCATTTTGGAAAGAAGAACGACATGTCAAACGATTTCAAAAGCGAAAAATTTCACATTGCCATTCCACTCTGATAACAATACTGCTATGGGTTTATTGGCTACTCACATTTTATCAACTCCTGTGATCGAGTTGACGGTAACTCCCAAGACGTTTGCTTCGTGTAGTAGACCATTGGACGAGTTTGCCGAAGTCGCGATTCCATTCTGGGAACAATGCGTAAGAATTGTCAAACAATCTGGCAAGGTAAGATATAGTACTTTTGTTAACGTTTTAGAAATTTGAAAATGTTGCCAAAGAGTTTGAGAATGCTGACAAAGTATGGAACATGAAAAAGAATCAATGGAAAGAAGCCAAGTTGTTCAAAACCTTAAATTAAAGATGGGCTTATTATTATACAAACTACTTAAAAGTGACGTTACACCATTTTGATCCTCGCTCCTTGGACTTGTGACAATTCAACAATTCTTGCTGCAAAGTTGCTACTTGTCCCTGGTATTGTCGTTCCAATAATGAGATATGGTGTGTTAAGTGGAAGATGCTATTCTTCAAGGATGCTATTTCTTCGCTCTGCGCGCGAACTATGTCATCTAGCGGAAATCCTTCGCTAGAATTGATTGGTGTTATTACAGGTTCATGGATAGTCATTTGTTCTCTTGGTAGCTCGATTTGTATGTCTGTACATCGATCGTCGAAGTCCTGTATTAGATCTACTTCATTGTTCGAGGACGATTTATCCGGGAAAACACCAACTTCTGTTAGTATTTCGTCTACGAAAATTTCGTTCTCCCACCAATTATCTACCTTTACATTATCTAAGTGATTGCTAGCTTGGTTTGTGTTCTCATTTTGTTGTGTGTGCGAAGGGTTTGAAGTGATCGCATGCGATTGCCCCTGTGCAGATAGTTTTAGCAGAACATTATTAGTGGGTGGATCGAGGTCTAGTAGACTAGCGTTGTTCATGTTGCGCCTATATCAAATAAAAGAACCTGAAAGCAAGGTCCAATGAGATCTCGTCAACCACTTATTCCATTTATATTTGAGACTCAAGATAAGAAGAACTTTACTCTATCTGCGGGCTCATAACACCAAAACAAATCACTAGATGCCCTGTGCGCTGCATTGGTATAAATCACGCGACCAGCTACAAGATCGCTGTGATAAATAGAACATCCTAACATCAAATTTGGCCACATAAACTACAGATCGTTTTTGTTGGCTATTTAATCTATGTCATACTTTTATTTTTCATCCACGAGAGTAGTTCATCTAACGCTTCTGTATTATCCGAAAGTAATCCAGAACTCTTGAAATGCTTCTCTAACCATCTATTGGCATTGTCGTAGTCACGTAGCCTTCGATACATACCCTCCATGGCACGGAATGTATGTTGACTCAATGATATTTCGTCACCTAATGACTTTAAAAACGCTTCCGCTTCAGTTGTTAAATTTTTAACAGTGTATCCCATGATCATGATATCAATAGTAGTAGAGTCAGGTTTAGGTAACATTTTTCTATCATTTCTTAGTCGATTGAACATGTTAGTAGCTTCTAGCAAATTTCCAGTCATACAATACTCACTTATAAAAATATTAAAAGTAGTAATGTTTGGTTGCACACCAAACTTGGAGTAGATTTCTCCAAGAAATTTGTTTCCTTTTTGGAAATCTTTTTCATGGACAACAAATGCGTTTGTAATTGCATTTAGTTCATCGACAAAAATCTTGTACCCGTTTTTGTGTTTTTCTTGTAGCAAGTGTATCGCTTGTTCAGTGTTTCCGATTTCTGCCAAATCTTCAATTGCAAAAGTGTAGTCCATACTTTGTTTGTACTCACTTGTGTTAAATAACTCTTCTGCTTTTGCGTATTCTTCCATACGAAAGTACGCCCGTACTAGATACCGAATATCTCCAAGTCCATATTTTTCATGTTTTTGTTCCAACAGATGTAGCCATCGTTTCGCATTTTCTGATGCTGCACCTTCTATAATCTTGTACTTTGATATAATATCCAACATTGTGTGGGATTTGAGTGAGATCTTGCTAAATTTTTGGATTTCTGTTACAAAGTGTTCCATTTCTTCCAACATGTTGTTTTCTAGGAACGCGAGTACGACCCAATGTAACATTTTTGGTGTGACTGGTAGTTTACATCTCATACACGTATCAAAGAAGATGTGCGCGTAGTGTCGCAAACGAACGTTTGGAATACTGATTCCTCCCAAAATAGTCTCAAATGTTGTACTATCTAGTGTCTTAATATCGTGCATGACTACGTCAATAGCCTGTTTTACGTTGTTTGTTTGAAAGTATGCCAAAATAGCGTGATTGTATGTTCGTGGTTCGATCGCAAGTTTGGATTGCACGAGTTCTCTGTACCAGTGAATCACTTGGTTTGATTTTCCACGTAATGCATATTGTTCGATGATAGTAGCGTACAGTTGTGGATCTTTTTTCGATGAAACAATATATTCTGCTTTTTTGTACTGTTCTGAAGTCATGTACTCTAGTAAAAGAACTTCATCTGATGAGCCTTCTGGCGCTGTCGTTTTTCGTACTTTCCCAGTACCCACACCACTGCGAATGTGCATGCTATTTAACTCGTGTGAGATAGGTATGTTATTTTGTTTCATAAGCTGTAGGACTTGTTCGATTCTATCAGTTGCGTGTTTGCGTTTGTACGAAGATATGATGTATTTGAACGTGCGGTTGTACCAAGCATCCCACTGGTGTTCTGTGTATGGCTTATCTTCTAGCAATTTTGTTACATTTGCGAGTGCAGAGTCTGGGTTTCTCATCACATGTAAATCGTTATTAACAGTTTCGACAAGTGGGTGTAGTTTGGCATGATATCGACGACAAACCCATCTGTGCATTTTCTGGTTGTAAATTCGTCAACTTGCGCATGAAGAAAACTTCTAGGCCTTCATCTGCAGCAAGTACACTAAACTCAACATCTAAGACAGTAAAAAATCACGCAAAGACAATCACCACTACAGCAAAGAAGACAAATGAGAAAAAGAAGACGGAAACAGAAGAGGAAAAGTTTCTCGATTTCGAAGACTTTTTAGACACAGAAAATTTCTTTTTAAAAGTTGAAGAAGCACAGACAACTGAAATCAATGTAAAAATGAACAAAGCAGCACCAAAAGAAAGTCAGTTCTCGAGCGCAGTCGCAGAAGGTGAAGTGAACATGAAATTACATAACTGGCAGAAAGCACTAAACGCATTCACTCGCGCAGTATCACTAGGACCAAAAAGTAAACACGTACTTGTATGTCGATCAAAGTGTTACCAAAATCTAGGGAGATTCGACCTCGCGATACAAGATGCAGACACTGCACTTTCGTACGATACCAATTACTACAAAGTATGTCAACTTGTACAAAATAACTCTCGAGGGATTTTTGCAAAAGGCAGAGGCATTGTATGCTAGTGGACAGTTTGAATTTGCGTTAGTGTATTACTATAAGGGATTTGCACTTAGAAAAGATATTCAGGACTTTACTCGTGGTATTCGCAAAGCAAAAATAGCTATCAACGAGTCTATCGGTAAGTATGAACAAGTTGCAACTTATATGTTTTAGAGCAAGATAAATTGGACAGACAAAACTCGTACGTGTTTCCAGCAGGAGATTTATCGACTACTACACCAATGACGCCTTTATCGTTCACATATGCGACAACTCCACCAAGTCCAGTTCGAACAATATCTACTTTGCAAGGAACGAGTCAATCTAGTATGAATGCGAGTAGTTTGAAGCTCGATCTAACAAGACGCAAACAACCAAAACGAGAAGATAAAACACTACTTAGTGAATTTGCACAAGATGAAAAGTACTTGAAAGAACTAATGAACGATAAAAGTAAGAATTCTGGTAACAAACTTACCATTAGCATTTGAACGTTCAATCAATGGAGTCGCGAGAAAAAGTCACGTTCACAGTTTAGTATCAAACACACTGCAATACTTGGACAAACGAAAAGAGTTTTGGAGACACTCTTCGCCAAATCCAGAACAACATAAGAATCTATTATCACCACGTGGACCGAGTTCCGTTTCATTGAGTCATATATCAACATTTAGGGATGATTTGATATCACCACGAAGTCCAACGCGACCAACGTTTCCAAGTAAACCAAAATCGAGACCACAATCAGCATCGACATCGCGACAAACGTGGACAACACCTAGGAATGTAACAAAAACAAGACCGCTGAGTAGCACTGTCAAAAATAAGAGAATTGTATTGGAAGATAAACCAATTGTGAAAAATAAGAAAAAGAGACCCAACTCGGCACCTGCTACAAAACGAACAGATTCTGTATCAACACCGATCAAATTATTACCCATAGAAGATGATTTAATTTATGAGGATACATCAGTGGTTAAGAGAACTATACCTGAACAAGTGTATGAACAATATTTGGAATCACCAAGAGGGAATGAACCACATGTCACAGAAAAGATACAGATGTGTAAGTGAAAAATGATTGTTAACATTTGTTAGGTATTCGAGAAGGTGATTATAGAACTGCAGAAAAAATAGCAAAAGATTTAATTAATACTTTGGAAATAGAGTTTGCGCATGGAAAGCATTCTAGAATTCCAAAACTCTCATTTGCCGATGTTTATACAAGTTTAGGTAGTGTACTACTAAAACTACGTAGAAATAGCGAAGCAGTAGAGGCATACCAAAAAGCGGTAACATTCACGTATCAGTACGGGTATCGGCAAGCCTACTCTCGAGCGTTAACAAACTTGGCACTTGTTCAAGAATCACTAGACGCCTATCCAGAAGCCATTTCAGTATGGAGACAAAAGGTATCCATGTTACTCGACAGACGACCCAAAGACCCAGATATAGAGTTGGAAATTACACTACTTTATGAGATTATAGGAAATTGTTTGCAAAAGACGCACCAACCAGAGGAAGCGAGTGAACACTACTTGAAAGCAAGTGAAGAATTATCAGAAATTATTTCAAGTTTTGTACAGGCAAACGAAGATGAAGAATCGGTGAAAACGTTACGAGAAAAACAACGAAATGTAATATATAGTTTATCAAAAGCATATAGAGAGCTAGGAAGATACGAAGAAGCGATAAAGAACTTGGAAAGATTCTTGGAGTTGACAAGAAAGTGTGATGATATTTCGATCCAAGCGAAAGCACTTACGACACTAGGAAATGTGTACTCTGAGATGTGTGAAAGTGAAACTAATACACAGCAAGCTGCAGAGTATCAGAACAAAGCATTATATTATCAAAAGATGGCAATCACATTACTTAGGATGAGAAATAATGATAATGTATAATTACCATTGCAGAGCTATGTAAGCATGGTTTTATTGAATGTGAAAGTGTGGTGTAACTTGTACAACAGGAGATTCTACTGGTGCAGGTGCTGGAGCAGCACATCGTTGCCATTTTGGCATTCCACAACCCGCCCAAATAATAAAAAAGATAGCAACCTGGATGGTTATTATACTTGATTCACTTACGAGAATAACTATTGCAATCACGATTGCGATGACTATATTTCGTTTTACCATTGCTACTTTGAGCTTTGTCGAGCCTCGTTTGAAAACTTCAGCTGATGCGTTTAGTTCGTCAGATCTATCAAGCAGCGAGTCTAACGATTCTCCTCTGTCCAACAGTTTATCTATATTTCCTATCATGTTTGTTTTGACGCCATCTATCTTATCGTGTAGTGAAGTTATTTTGTCGTTCTTCAAATTGTTGTAGTATGCCATTCTATCTTTGAGAAGATTTCTAACATGTGGCGTTCTTGTTCTTAAATATTGTGTTTCAACGTCGTCCAAGAATGCGTAGCTGATACGAAGCGGAAACTCTGGATCTGCGACAACTATATACGCGTACTCTCCACTAACTTTATAGTGAAAGTGATATCTACGCTAGTTATTTGGACTTGTAGCCTGCTTACATGGATTGAGTTAATGTTCTCTTGTGAGTGGTTTTAGCTAGCTTGGGGAGAATTAACGATACAGTCTCACTCAAGTTTTTCTTATTGCCAGGATGTTCACCTATCAGTTTAAACCCTTTATCGCTCTCTTGACCTATAGCTGCAAGCAAAAGTGGCATTGTGAGTATTTAGTGAGTATTTTTGTAACCAACAGAGGGAATATTAACATGTTTATTCATCGTCATCATCCATGTGTCTGTTGAGTAAATCATCGAATGAATTTGTGGAAGGTTTCGTTTCAACAGGTTCTACATATGGCGCTTCTTCAGGAGATCCAATCTCAGTCGCCCGATCAACAAGTTGGTCCAACTCTAACGACTGTGGATAACGTGTATGGTACTGTGGTTCTGTATACGCGTGTTCTACAAGGTTATTGTTGTACTCTGTATCCAATGGCGTAGCTGCTTCTTCGTACGTGTTAGAATGTACTACATCCAACGATTGCAATAGTTCTTCAAATACATTCGGATTCATTTGCGCAGTTTCCAAAGGTGTCGCCGATGGTTCATATGTATTCAACAAATCATCAAAATGTTCCTTGTGTTCTTCTACAGAGTCAATAGAGCTTTCTAATGGTACAATCGGAGCATGTTGTTGAGGAACAATTTCGTCATCGTCGTCCAAATTGTAAATATCATCTCCACTTGTGATATCGTTGATCATTAGATCCAAATCTTCATCAGGTTCATATTGAGGTTGTGGAGCAGGTGTTGTCGCCTTCATGTTAGATAACCGTCGTTCCAAATCAGACAAAACATTTGTTTGTGGTACTTGTTCTGGTTGCGAAGGATAGGTGTATTGCGGATTTAGTACTTGTTCCTCTGGTGATTTTAGTTCAATTTGCTCTCCATAGTAAATAGGTTGGAATTCGATCGTATGTTCAGGGTGATCATGAAAATCTGGTGCTGAAGGTATTTGTGGATAAACTGGAGTTGGTTGAATGTGTTGAATAGGTCTTGGTTCATCATCTTGTTCCAATTTGACTCCAAACTCTTCCGCGATTTGTCTAATGTACATTAACACGAGCATAGGGTCCTTATTTAAACTCAATTTAAATTTAACACTTTCGTTCACCGTCATGTCATAGTCATTCGTTGCTTTTTCGATAAAGAATTTTCCATACTTGAGTTCAAACTGGTGACGCATTTCTTGGAAGTCTTCTACTTCGATGTATCGTGCAGCATAAATAATAGTCGTTACTGGTTCCATTAAATCGTGCGAGCATTCACTACACGTTAGTATTTTGTTTTGGTCACGTACGTTGATTGTTCTATCATGTAACGTCTTGCTTTTAACACTTCTAAAATGGGTACCATAAGCGTCAGTGCTTCTATTAAGTATTCGTCGTGAATAATAGCCTCCACTTTGATGCGTACAGCTTCATTATTATTCTCTCTTAATAGTTGTGCGCAATTAGCCCGTTCTAATTTGATGTGACTGGCTTTTTTGCTCTTAAGTAAGGCCATCCGCGTTTTACAAGTCTCCGTTAATCGCATACTAGAATATAAGAAAACTAATTAAATTCAAGTACAGTTTGACAATGTCGAACTTTTCATCTTCTCGCCATACGTAACCTAGTGCACCGGTCCAGGCATTACTGACCATCTCACCTGCTGAGTAAACATAGTCCATTTTACTTTGTTTTGTTTTCTAGTTAGAAGATTCGAATAACTTACAAAGAGAAATCGATAACTAAAACCGAACTGATGCCTGCCAAAACACGCAAACCATGAACCTTAACATTGAGAATTATAAGACAGGTCCAGGTTACTTTGAATCAGACGAACTCGTACTCACCATCAACCAAACTGAAGTAAACGATGGTGATAGTCTAACAGTAATTCAAATATTTTTATACTCATTCTCAGGTTACCTATCATTTCAAATATCCTATAAGTCATGGACCATGGTTTGGAGTGTTCCCAAAAGAAGCAGGAGTAGCAGAATGGGATAAATATTTGTACGCTAATATAAGTGGCTCGGCATCCCAAGATATTGAAGTATCTGCGAATGGAAGAAACGGAGATTTTCAAATTCGATTCTTTCGTGACGGTGGTAGCGATAATATCTGCGCGTTTGTCGATTTCAAAGTAGTTGGAGCAACACCTATAGAAGTCATACTAAGCACGGACAAACAAGAATATAAATACGGAGACACTATGAGCGTAGCAGCAACTTTCGACGACTCGTTGGCATCCACAAGTTGGCTTGGCATTTTCCCAGGAAGCTGCCCATCAATAACTTTTGTTCAATGGTGTCAATTAGCAAACGGCAGTGGTACATATCGCTTTGAACTGACAAACACTCACGCAACAGGTCCACACGAAGTTAGATTTTTCCCAACTCAACAGTACCAACCCATTCAAAAAACTCTCTTTTATGTAACTTCTGATTTTGGTGTCGAGCTCCATTGCGACTCTCGCGTGTTAGATGGCCGAAGAATATACGTTCGATGGGATGCCACAAAAACAATTGCAAATGATACATCTCAAACGATAAGTCATCCAGACAATTGGAGCTTTGGAGTTTATCCTAAAGATACCATGTGTCATAGTAGAGACTTGAAGCATCATGTAAAAACACAAAGTGGAAGTACAAGTTTTGAAGTTAGTAGTGGGATACAACAAACTGGAGATTGGGAATTGAGAATGTTTTTAAATGACAAGAACAGTCCCTACGCTGTTAGACCATTTACACTAGTTGGCGTGAACGAAATGTTTTTTGAAAAGATGAGCAGAAATCCGCACAAAGATGTTGATATCATTTGTTACGATTAAACTTTATTGAATTTGAACGTATGTCTTGTTTCTTCTCATGAGATAAACTCGAATTGCAACACCAGCCGCAATAGCTAATACAAACACGATTGATCCTCCAACACTAATACCAACAACAATCCCATTTGAACTTGGAGGTTTTGTTGGTGCAGTTGTTGGCCCTCGTGTAGTTGGTGATGGTAACGTAGGTTTGGTATCACCTTGGATTGTAACATTAACTGCTGCACTTTCACCAATCATGCTCTTTGCAGTTACTAAATACGTGTACGTTGTATAGATATCAGGCACAGTATCTGTAAACGTTCTTGGACCATCACTGACGTATATCAGTTTAGTGTCTCGCCTGACATAGTACCCATCGAAATATGGAAAACCAATATGACTTGGCCATAACCAATCGATGTAAACATATTTTCCACTTCTGAATGCAGTCATTTCTTGTGGTGCTCCTGGTAATTCATAGGTATGAACAATTATTGGCATACTTGACGAGTTTCCCAATGAGTTTTGAGCAACTACATAATAAGAATAGTACGATCCCTTTTGTGTAGTGTAATCAAAGATCTCTCCTGTAATTCTTCGTTCAGTGTATACTAGTGTGTTGTTGCGATAGAGTGAATAGCGAGTGATAGGTGGGTAGGTAGGCGCAAAGCTTGGTTCAATACGGAATCCTACACTTTGTAAAGCACTACTTGATAGCCTTACAGAAGGAACAGGTGGTACATCAACTGCTGTAGTGATAGCAGATGCTGATTCTCCATCACCGTGTTCGTTCACTCCCACGATAGTGTACGTGTAATTTACTCCAGGTACAGTTTGGTTGTGAATCCATGTATACGTGGTACCAGAGAATGGTATGAACACTGACTTGTAAGCCACTTTGATTCGGTAAGCAGTGACGTTGTTCGTGATATTTGCTTGCCACGTTAATAATACATATCCGAGATTAGGAGTAGCTAGTACATTTTCAGGCGCGTATGGCGCAAGACTCGAAATTTCACAACGTGGTCCTCTGTAGTCGTGGTCACAATCACATGTACGAGTAATTTTGTTGCATGTACCATGAACGCAACCTTGCATACACGCACCAGGGCTTATAGTAAAGTTTCCTGAATCATAATTGTAGTTCATACTAGTGACACCATTCGTGTTATCATTTAACGAGAGTATACGTGGGTATGGTGTCTTGCGCAGTGTCGAAAACGGTCTCAAATACTTGGATGTAAAAACAAAATCATTCCAATTGCCTGGAATGGGTTTGTATTCGATGAGCACTCTGGGGAACAGTGTAGGTTTTGATAACTCGATTTCTCCAGTCACAATGTTATCAACTATTGTTGCTACTAGTTGTAGTGTACTATTCTCTCCCATTCTCACATTGCCCAACGATAAATCTGATTTACTTCCTAAACTCATCAAATCTTCGCATTCTAAATTTGTAATGAACGCCATCGTTGCTGTGATGTTGATTTTGTTCGTTTTCACTCTTTCCATGATCAAATGAGTAAGTGAGGATATGTCTATTTCTGTAGCACTAATCGAAGAGTTTCCAAGTGATTCTATGCTGCTGTAGTCATACTTGCAGAATACTTGATCAACACTAATATCGACATCATGAAAGTACATACTACCATGGAAATTTAGAGTAGTGTTTTTAGCGTATAAGACTGTTGTGCTTGTGATAATTCCTGACCATAAATTAATCGTTGCTCCTGGTAGTGGATTAATAATTGTTGCTGATAGGTAACCATTTTGGATGATAGATATCTCTGTTGCAAGTGTAATACTTGATGCAACAAGCGCTCCACTCACACTCAGAGTGTCTACGGCCATTGGAGCATTGGAATTCAAAGAACCACTAATAACATCAAGTTTTCCTTGTACTTGTAGGGCGATGTCATTGAATCTGCTCACTATGTTTTCATATGTGACTGTTAGTTTTCCTCCTGGTGATACAATGATCTGTGAACCTTCAGTTCCGTTGAGTAGAATGTTGGTGACATCTAGTTTACCAACTACTTGAATAGAGCTATTTGACATGATAGAATACAATTTGCTTTGAGCTTGACTCCAGAGAATCGATGCTTGCCTGTCCACATAAACGCTAGACATGATCAATGAGACAGTGCTAGTAAACTTTGTCGCTGCTGTTGTATGAACGCTTGAGTTAACAAGTGTTCCTGAAAACAACATTTTGACTGTGAATTGCACGTACACATGACTATTCTCTATTGATGATTTTTCTTCTACGGTAAATCCTTTTGTGATGACTCTGAGATTGACATTTCGAAGAGAACTTGAACCTGTAATGTCTAATGCTGTTGCTTGAAGGTTTTGGTTTGCGCATGTGACGTTTGCATCCGTCAATGTGACAGCTTTAACATTATCTAAAGTTCCATGGAAATCAATATTGCCTGATAGGGTAAATGTTCCTCCTGCTACTCTAGATTCTGGACTAAAGAACGAATTTCCAATCATCCAAAAATCTACATCGTCTCCCATTACTATCGTTCCTGTCCAAATAGAACTCATGATTGGTGTAGAAACTCTCATACTACCAGTAGTAATGCTGAGTGTAGCATCCATTACTACTCGTGCAGCAACGTACAGTTCCTCAGATTCTTCTAAATGTGTTTGGAATACTGCATCGTAAGTTGCTCTGATAGTGCTGGCGTCATTTGTACTTTTACACGCAAAAGATCCTTGTTTAAAATCGATGATGTAATTAGCAACTATGTTGCTGTTGCACGCATACCATTCTTTTGTAGATGATTCTCCTGCAGTAAAATGCAACGCGCCTGTGGCGGTCACGTTAGAGGAAAAAAACGCTGACTCGTACTCAACAAAGAGCGATCCGTCACTTGTGAGCTCAGTGTTGTGGATTTCAGAGCCTCGTTTCAGTGTGAGCGACGCCTTGGAAGATGCAATGTTGAAAATATTCGCTATTTGTTAGGCTGTTTAAATTATAATACCTTGAAGCTTCTCGCGTTGTATAAGCGAAACAGTGTTGATAGAAACACCGTTTTTAACTGTGATAGAATTAACAGAAATAGGAATATCCAAGTACACAGTTATTGGCGCGGCTGCTTTGACGTTAGTATAGAAAGCGCTTCTTACCGCTGAGTATGACAACGTCATCGATTTCTTTTGGCAACCTCTTTGGTGACCAGTTCGCTGCGTTGCTGAAGTTACCAGAGCCTGCAGACCATGTTATTGTTTCTCCAAAGCAACCACAGAGCAAAGAGATAATAAGAACAGCATTAACAAGAACACTAATAACTGTTGTCATTTCGTGCGTTTGTTTAACTTTGATGTATGACACGAGCTAAAATGTTTTGATGCAACTATTTGAGTGAAAGATAGCACATTCAAAGTCTACTACGATTATGTGTACACCATCTTTTCATACCTCATGATCTCATTCTGAATCATACATTGTTGTAACTCGTCCAAGTATTTTAAATCCAAATAGATTATCCCTTCATCAATTTTTGAAGATCTGGAACCATCTTCTTTTTCACTTGTGTCACTATCTGGTATTGACGCTCGTGTGTATCTAATTGAGAGGGGCTTGTCGCTTCTTGTTAGTTGATATCCTCGAAATTTGTTGAGTACTCTGTTTGCATCTTCTCCTGTTTTGAACTCAATAGTGAGAGACATGAAATTTTGCTTGACATGTTTTATGGCCCCATATCGACCAATCTCTTGAATTAAGTGATCCACTCTTGACGGTAAATTACAGAGTCGTAAACAATTGTTTTCTGTATTGAATGGCAGTGAAAACGAGATATCCAATGTATTGTGACCATATCTTTTGTCATGGAACTTTTCATAAACTTCAAGAGCATCTTGATGGCAATGGAAGGTTATCAACCTACAAAGTTAGTTTCTACGCAACACCTACGCTGTTGGTGCATCTGCAAAGATTCTACATTTGCGTATGGAAGCAACTTTTGATATATCATGTATCACTTCTTTCTCCCTCGTTGGCAGGCGTTTAATTTTTAATTGTGTATATTTTTCTTTATCGTCATCATTCAATTGTACTCGCCATTGGTCCTGCTTGACGGTATCGCCAATAATTCTAAACACATCTGGTCTTCTCCAAACAATTTCTTTGATTCTATGCTGCGAATAAACGTTATTCGTTCGAGTTTCATATAGATTTAGCAGCTCTAAAATTGAAACGGAACCTGACTTGGTAATTAGTCTGGCAACGACGTTAGCATCGTTGTTCATGTTAGAGTTTGCAATTTCTGCCAGTTGACTTCAAAAAAAAGCATTCACAAAACAGCATCATGACTGACAACACGGAGCGCATGAATATCGATGGTGATGATGAAATAGATGACCACGTACACGGTGCCGGTGCAGCAGGTGGATACACATGGGAAGGGACGTTTAAAGGCGATTGGACCTCATTAACAGACCAGTCTACTGGTGATATACTTAATGATCAGCAACTAAAAGAGCAAGTGCGAAAAAGACAACGTCTACAAAGCATGACACCAGTTACGGATAGTATCGTTCGAAAAGGTGTTATTCGTTACATGTATTTGATTTTGGACTTGAGCGAAGGTCTATTACAACCAGTCGCGCATGATTTAAAACTTCCACGAACAACATTGCTCTATGAAGCAGCCAAAGATTTTGTTAGAGAATATTTTGATCAAAATCCTCTTTCACACATGGGTTTAATCGTCACACGAAACGGAATCGCAGAAAAACTACTAGACCAAACAGGTATGGTGTTATTATCAAATATATAACTCTCAGGAACCACTAAACTAATGATAGACGCTTTGAAAGAAATCTTCGATCCTGATCCACGTATAGATGAGAATGAACCGCTACCTGACCCATTTGGAGGTGATCCATCTCTACAAAACTCTTTAAATGCTGCTTTAACTGCATTGCAAGGAATTCCTCCCTATGGTAGCAAAGAAATCGTTATTGCATACTCTTCGTTGTCGACATGCGATCCAGGTACGCAAAATAATTTTGATTTAACACGACTAGGTGATGTTATGCAGACAATTAGTCAATTGAAGACTCTCAGTATCAGATGTAGTGTTGTCGCGTTGGATGCAGAAATGTACGTGTGTAAGAAACTGTGTAACGATACGCAAGGAACGTATGGTGTTGCATTGCATCAAGAGAACTTTAAAGAGTTGTTACTTGCTCATGCGTCACCTCCACCAACTACAACAAAACAAAAGAGCGTATGTTTCTTTTTTTAAAGTGAAATAACATATAGATGAAACCTCAAATGATAAGAATGGGATTCCCACAACGTCGTTCAGATAATTTGTACGCTTTATGCACATGCCACAAAGAGATTCGGCCTGGTGGGTATATTTGTCCACGTTGCAAATCCAAATATTGTGATTTACCATGGGAGTGTACTGTATGCAATTTAACACTTGTATCATCACCACATTTGGCTAGATCATTCCACCATTTGTTCCCAGTTGCTCCCTTTGTCGAAATTGATCCACCTAAGAAGAATGATAGTAGAAATGGCGTACAGCGCGAAAGTAAGTCTTTATAAAAACTATTAACACTTGCAGCTGGTAGCTCGGATAGCAGAATATCAGAATTATGCAAAAAGTTCACCGTTGTTGCAGATCTTTCATGTTTTGGATGCTTTAGAAGCTTATCAAAAGAGAATTCGCTACGATTACTATGCACGAAGTGTGAGAATATCTTTTGTGTTGAGTGTGATTCATTTATTCATCAATCTCTACACAACTGTCCTGGATGTGAATAAATTAACTTTAGTCGCACATTTCCAGCAAATTGTAGTGTAATATTAATTAAAAATTTAAAATATCTACAGTTATCACATGTGCATAAAATCGATCAGGAAATCAGGGTTTACGTCGTGAAGCACCACACCATAAAAACTTTCTTGGTCTCTTTGCCCTAATTGCATATTGTAAGACCGACCATCCAAATCTGTTGACAAGAAGACAGGTGTAGCAAACACCATAGTGAACCTTTGGCTTGCATCTCATGTCGGGTAAGCCACCGCGTCCTAGCGATAGTCCAACTACCGGCATTACACTCACACCACCGAGTTCAGTAAAGCCGCTACCGTTGGGTTCCCTTGTAACACGGCGAAATAAGAGTCCAACAACACCGACCACAGACAATCAACATGGAGGAGAAGCGCGTAGAAATTCTGGTGCATTAAAATCGCGTGGAAATGTACCAACACCGCATCATCGAAGGCG
>JAESGV010000274.1_pt1 | contig 24172 bp, 23 predicted proteins | sample 9269781 | NCBI WGS metagenome assembly JAESGV01 (sample SAMN15741586, study PRJNA653496) | algae metagenome | isolation source: Tildeniella torsiva UHER 1998/13D and co-occurring heterotrophs from... | place: Slovakia: Slovak Paradise National Park, Hrabusice, Kosice Region | collected 2000-01-01
AGAAAGAGAAGTACAACAAGAAGTACATAAAGAAGATGATGTCGAGGAGAATATCGTTCCTGCTCCTAAACCAGCAGTACCAAAAAAGAATGATGTTGGTGTATTGAAGAAGAGAGAATCAAAGAATTTTATCTCTCAAAATGCAAAACAAACACACGAGACGAAACATGTATCAGAACCGAAACAAGAAGCGAAAAATCCAAACTATGGAAAAGTTCCACAATAGTATGTGTTTGATGGAATATTCTAACCATTAGTATTGTTGATAGAAAACAACAAAAAGAGGAGGAAGAGGAATATCTACGCAGAGAAAGACAAAGAAAATCAGAATGTCCTCCTGGTATGGTTCTAATGGCCGAAGAGGATCGATTAGAAACGTTAAAAGTGTTAGACGAATCTAAAAAGAAAGTTACTCAAGATTTGGGTACATTACCATTCATATGCGACACTGTTACTTTGAAAAATAAGAAAACAGCTTTGGAGAACAAGTTGGTTGAAATTGAGGAAGCAATCAAGGTAAGAAATCATTTTCATTTCTAACTCGATATAGATCTTCTCTAGAACAAAAGTATTTGTAGCAGAATAGCCTTGTAAATTATTTTATGCATTTTCAGAAATTGGTGTATAATATTGTTCTTTCGTATATATTGGTGGAATAGGTACACACTGCGTGAGAAGGACAGTGATAGATTGGCAGACGATAAATATGCCAACAAGTGCCCAATAAGTTATCAACCAGGTGTATATCATTTGATGCCACTCTGGAAATTGAATCCCGCATGCACTGTCCATAACCAATACAGATAAACCTATGAATTTAACAAGATGGAAAAGAAACCTACTGACAAGGAAAATTATGTTGACCAGTGCCAATATAATCTGCGATACACCTGTTACTCCAAGTGTTACCGCTCCCAGTCTCCATGTTGACGCGCAATGGATCGCGGTCACCACATTAACGACTATAAGTACTGAAATTCCCACTTCGATAGCTACGAATACTATTTGTAATTTGTAGCGTATGAATTTGGTCAAGAATTTTCTATTTTTAACCTAACTAGATCAGCATCAAAACAATGAAGCAGTTTTGTCTATCGGTTCTTCTCATTGTTGTTGTACTTATAGCAGTCGGAGAATCACGAAGAAGAATATTATCACGAAAAACACTACAAACAAGCTGTAGTAAGAAATGTAAAGGGGCATACAACACCGTTGCTTGGAACGAAGACGATACCTGCAAATGTTGCCCAAAAACGGCAGTTAAGTGCAAAACATTTAAAAAATGCAAAAGAGATCCTGCAACTGGTTGTGTAACATGCTCGTGCACAACAACAAAAAAATCAAAAGTAACATTAAGAGTAGCGCAAGGTACGACAGCTAAGGCTGGAGACTTGCCATACATGGTCGGTCTTGTACAGACTGGAACGAAAGATATATTTTGTGGTGGGGGATTACTGTCAGAAGAATGGGTACGTAGTTTAAAACGTTACATCTAACACAAGTAGGTTCTTACCGCTGCTCATTGTACCGAGGGAATGGCGGCCGATCAAATACAACTATTCGTCGGAGGAATCAACGCAAAATCTGGACCTGGTGAATTCATAAACGCAAAGAAGATTATCATTCATCCAAACTATGACTCACAAGTTATTATTAACGATCTTTCGCTCATACAGTTAGCTAAACCAGTAAAATCCGATGGCAAGACAATCTCGTTCTTAGGATTACCAGCCGATACTCCACCTGTTGGATCGTTTGCAATTGTTAGCGGATGGGGTCTACAAGAAACCAAAGTCCAACCTGAAATTATAAAGAAAGCACTCATACCAGTCGCCAATCGTCAAAAATGTATCGACTTGTTTGAAGGATACAGGAACGATATCCAATTTTGTGGTGGAAATGGAAGTGGAAAAGATGCTTGTCAGGGAGATAGTGGTGGACCTATTGTAATAAGAGATAGTTCGCTAGTAGCGAATGTTATAGGTGTAACATCATATGGTACTGACACATGTGGAGCAAAAGGTTCCATGGGAGTGTATGTTCGGATACCTGCGTTTGCAAATTGGATCAGACAACAGATAGGAGTGCCAACAACTGGTGATACTACTGAGCAAGTGACAGAAGCGCCAATTGTCGATGCAGATGATTCTAGCGATATCAGCACTGATGCAGACGAATAATTGTATAAATCTACTTTTTCATATTCAGACCTTTTTTTTTAAATGCCTGATCTCATCCTCGTACGTTAATTCGAAAAGAATAACTACCGATGATACTGATGTTGTTGGTAAAAAGATTTACAATGGTTGTACACAAACTTCACAACCCAAACACAAGCACGGACTGGTGTGCTGTTGTTGCACATGGAGGAGGTCAAATACATTACGGCAATACTCATCCACTTGTTAAATTTCTTCTATTACGCGTTCGAACAGTTTACTCATTCGATCTTCCTCAACATGGCTCATTTTCGCGAACACCACTCGAAAATCCTGTTAAAGACGCAGTACAACAAGTATATGATACTATATCACCAATAATACAAAATAAGAAAATAATTTTTGTTGCATTCTCAGTTGGCGCCCTACTACTCATGAAACAATGGGCAAGGATGACCTCAATTTGTTTAGATTATATTGGAATCTTTATTGGTAGTGGATTACGGGGCGATATTGAACTTTGCAAAAAATGGACTTCGTTTTGGGATGCAGAAACGATTGTTGCACAAAAACGTGATAGAATGATGCTCAACCTGCATGGAGAAACGTGGCGTAACACTGCACGATTTGTACAATTTGTTTCAACGAGTGATCCAACGTTGGAACTATATTGCACAGAACAAGAACGAAAATTTATAATAGGAGACAAAAGAGTTTGTTTTATAATAGGAGAAGATGAACAAGTGTTCCCAATTAACGAGATAACTAGTGTTCTTGAAACAAATTCAAAATGCAAGCTACTTATTGCCAAATCCGTGGGACATTTTGATTATTTTACAAGTGGTTGGATACATGTAGAACGTATACTAGAAAATATACTAGGAACAAATGAACTACGGTCAAAGCTATGAGAGCGCTCGAAATAGAAGTCAATGTATTATGACACTAATACAAGTAATCTATGAGCTTATTTATATTGGATGTTACAGATCAAAATCTAATCCGTCATCTGAATCGCTGTCTATTCTTTGCGATTGTATGGCAGAATATTGGTCTTTCTAAAAACAGTCAGGGAATAAAAAATGTTACCTTTTGACTAGATAATGTCCCAGTGTTAACAGTAAAATTACTTTGCTTTTTAGGTGTTGTAGTTATCGATTTTGGTTGCTTTTGTGAGTTAAAGTCAAACGCATCCAGCGATGATGAAGGCTGTGAAGAAGCATTCGCTATTGGCGGCGCTATTCTTGTTTTCGCTTTCGATTTGCTCTCAATGCTCTGCGAAGGCGCTTTGTCTGGTGTTTTGAAAGTTGATTTTTGTGAAAAATCTAGAGGTATTTGTATCTTTTTCTTTTCTTCAGGTTTCTTCGCATCTATTTTTGTTGATGTTTTAGGTTCGATTGTGCGCGTTGCAGTAGCTTTAGAAGTTATTTTTTGCTTCTTTTTTGGTTGTGAATTTGTTGTTTGCGATTTTCGTTTTTTTACGGTTTCTATGTTTCGTTGTTGCGGGTTCAAGTAAAGCAGATTGGGTAAAGTTCCAGATATTAAATATCGTAGGCGTTCCGCTTCAATAACTTCTCCTGTTGGGAGCTCTTGGCTTGATGCCACACTCATTGTTTGGTTTGAATTGTTTTACAACCACTAATCACGGCTTCAAACAACCATGGGAAACCTGTGTTACGGTTTTAGAGACCAAAGCATAGAACATCGCAAACGACCAGAGCCAAAATACCTCGCACGAGACCAGGAAACGTACTCCAAAGCACCACAAGTTCATCATGTTAAGATTAATTCTCAAAATCAACTCGTTATTCTCGGATTCACGAACCACCGCGTCGACAACCTCATGTTCTCGTCGCACATATATTTAATCAAAAAGATACACTTTTATTATGACCACTTTATACTGCTCACCGAAACAGGAGCAGTGTGGGTTTGTGGCTCAAATGAACACAACAAAATAGGCCTAAAGGGAGTACTTAGAACAGATTCAGTCGTGCAACTCGAGTTACCGCCAATAGACCGTTTAACATCGGACGGTGAAACTTGTATTTTACACTCTGAAGAGGGAGAAGCTTACATCATGGGTAAAGCGACTAAATATTTTCCATTAAAGACAGATGGCACGCCAACACGGCAACAGGCATTCGATAAAGCGCTATGCGTAGTTATTCGAGAACAATACAGTTTTATACTCAATGACGCCAATGTCGTGCAACGACTTACGAACTCCGATGGAACATTAACATACGTATGCGCAAATGTTCTGTATTTGAACGCACTGAAAGAGTGTATTGTAATGTTCTCCCATGATACTGTACATCAACTCTCACAATACAACTATGAAAATATCTCTCTCCATTCAAAAATGATCAAGAAAGAGGAAATAACACAAGTCGTTAGTAGTGACTATGCCACACTGTACACCACTAAAAAAGAAAAACTCAAACTGATTGGTGAATTGTCACCTAGTTTTTATGGATCTGGTATCAATGTCCACAAAAACGTTACCCACGTTGATTGTGGAAAAAAGCACGCAGTGTATAGCGTTGCAGAAGGTAACCTATTCGGCGTTGGATCAAACTTGTCTGGTCAGTTAGGACATGGATCTGAAGTGGAAGTAGTGAATGCACCAACAGAAATCAAGTGGAAAGATATGTTTCCTGATGGTATGCACTACTTTAGTAACTGGAACTTGCATGCTATAGGGTGTTCGCAATATAACACGTATTTATGGTTGAGTAAGTATTTTTCAAGCATACTAACTATTAGCGATGAAAGGGAAAGATTTTTTCTCGTTATTGTTCGCAAGTACTAGTTACAGTGATATTGATATCATTGCTACAGTTGCATCACTACGTTAGATCTTTATTTGTGTGGTCTATTGGTCCAAATAGGCCAAGACTCGTTAAATGGAATTACTGGTACATTAGCAATATTATGTTGGGCAGTATAAAAGTTTCCATACGCTCCTGCAGTAGCAAAGTCAACCAAGTACTCGATATCATCAGAACCTTGAGTATGTACAGCTACTAGTACAATTGGAGGAATAGTGTGGTTACTAACAGGTACTAATTCACTTGTAATTGTTAACGCATCATAGTTCTTCTGAAAACCATTAGGGTTATATGTTTGTTCATAGGCTAGTAGAATAGGTCCTCGGTACATCATACTTGAACCCAAGAGTTGCATCTCTCCTGCCCAGTAGTGTAACGACATGTCCAAAGACAAGTGAATAATGTCACTTTTGCTCCATTTTCTGTTAATAGTCAAATATGTTCCTGGTTGTACATGATCTACAGGTACTCCGTTTATATCAACTTTAGTAGTAGTAGACCACGATGGAATTCTTAACTTGACAGCGAACGGAGCTGATGATGCACTATCAACTTCAATTGTGATATTTTCCTGACGTGGATAATCAGTAGTTTGAACAATCGTTACTGGACCAAGTGATGTCTGAGTGGTAATCGAAGAAGGACCATAAAAGTTGATAACGATACCACTACCAGCAGCATCCAACATGTATGCCCAATCGACAACCATACTCAAACCTCTAGGACCATTAACTGAACAACAAGTGAGTAGAGGATTACCTGGACCTGCTTGTGATCCCAAACTCACGTAGGTAGATATTTTGTTACCTACAAGAGGCGTATCATATGTCCACCAACTGCCGATTCGTGTTTGAGAACCAACTATAGCGTTCCAAAATGTTAACTCTATCTCATCTGCGATGATTGAGTTTTCTGTCAACCTCAAGAGGTGGATACTCATGTCTTGCCAGGAAACAGTTGCACATGTTTCAATAGCACCTGGTTGGAAAGGATTTCCTGTAGTATGCTCACTCGTTGAGAAACCACCAGTAGCATGGCGATCGCCTTTCAGAATACTCTTATAAATATGTTCGAACACTTGTATGTACGTCTTGTTACCAGTTATCAAGTATGTTTCGTACAATCCAATAAAATTGTGCATACTTTCCCATCTATTGCCAACAAATTCGAACATTTCTTTTCCTTGTAGTGCAAGTTTCATATATAAACCTGCACCTGGTTGGTCCCATTTTTCAATTACCCATACAGCAGCATCTAGATACTTGATGTCCTTGGTGGCCTCAAACATTAGAGCAAACGCATGGATTATAGCATAGTTTGATTGACCCCAGTTCCCATCATTCGTCATTGGGATATTAGGAACAACATAGGTTTTGATGATTAAATTGGCTGCTTTGATTGCAGCTTGTAACGCTCGTGGGGAGTTGAACTCGGTGTTGTACATTAAAAGCGATCGTATCGCCCACATGTGACTCCAACAATCCCAGTTAAAACTCCCAAGCAATCTTCCACCTTGTGAAAAAGTTCCTAGATACCCATCTTCCGATTGACTCTTCAACCATGAATCAACAACAGCGTGTATGTTTTGTTCTTGCGTGTCATCTCTTAGAATTTTCCAACTGTTGATTGCTGCGCATAGATACTTGCCGATGAATTCTCCTTGCCATGGCGTCATACCAGGGCGAAATGGTGGAATATCCCGATCGTAGAACATTTGGATGAACCCTGGATTATCGATAGGTACTCGTAACTCCCAATTTTTCAAGTTATTTACCAAACGAGCTCCAATGTGTGAACCAAATGAGCTTTTTGATCCTTGTTTGAGTGGTGTAAACGATGAAGTCACAAGTGACAACTGACCAAGTAATACCAGTATTACCACAAACACAACATGACGCATTGTGATTTATAAAACTTATTTTTAGTTGTAGATCACAAAGCCACTATTACAAGCTAGATTTTATCCCAAAAGGTGTAAATACTACTTGTGCGTCCTTTTGCATGTCTTTTGCTTGTGAGACAAGCAACTTTTCATGCTTGATTACATCTTGGAAGTTATCACTGTCCTCGTAGGTATGGAAACGGCATAGTGGTTCATGTGTAATAACATATTGGTACAATGTTTGAATATCAACAGACACTGGTGTGGTTTCTGATCGGTTATTCATCACGTGCGCAAGTAACAACGATGCGACGTAAATTTGAGCCAATGAGAATGATAAATCTCTAACGGATACTTCCAACATTTGCAATGCTTCTTTTTGTCCTTTTGCAAAGAGTTTTTGCAACTTTGATTCTAGTGTCTTTTGAGCCGATGTGATTGATGAAATCGAAAATTGCAAATACTTTTCATCTTGAGGTGAAAGTGAATCTACTCGCTTAGTTTTGTTCTTTAGGACTAGTGCGATCTCAGTACTAAAAGTCTGTAACGCATTTCCATGCTTAACGATCACTCGCAACACATCATGTGACAACACGTTTGTTGTGCCTTCCCAAATGGGTAGTACGTGCATGTTTCTCAAAATTGTTGGTATGCCAGTATCTTCAATATATCCTTGTCCACCAAAGCATTCAATTCCTTCTGTAACAACTGCTACTCCTTGTCTAGCCGTGTACAACTTTAAAATTGGAACCATCAAACGTAACATTAGTCCATTGGCATCTTCAGTATTGTTGTTCTCCTCCAACTCTCTCCATTCATGCTTTCCCATACGTTCGACAATGTCGTAGGTGAAATGAGTGCATCCTCTTGTTTCTGCTTCCAATCTTGCCAAAATACGTGAATGGAGAGGAATATCAGCCAAGTATCTACCGAATGCAGTTCTTCTAGTTGCATAATCTTGAGCAAGTGCCATAATGCGACGTACATGCACGTCTTCGAATAGTATGAGTGCATGTACCGCTACATGCACTCATACTATTCCAAGTACGAGTAACAGTTAACATGTAACTAATACCATGTACTCCGCGACCAGGTGCACCGACTAATGTGGCTTTGGTATTCTTGAATGACAATTCTGCAGTTGGTAATGCTTTTGTTCCCAACTTGTTCTTGAGTTTGTGGATTTCTATTCCATTCAACGTGCCTTTGTCGTCACGAATTTTGACAAAGAACAAAGAAAGTGGAATTTTCTCCAATTGATTAAGATCCGAGTCTTTGTTAACAATCCTACCCAACGTGAAAGTCATGTCAGAATCAGTTGCCGAAGTGAAAAACTTGAGACCGCGTAGATGATGATCGGTACCTGATTGTGGAAGTGCGATAGTTCCTGTAGCACGAGAAACGTCACTTCCACCTTTCTTCTCTGTCATGTATTGTCCAGAGGTCCAAAATTGTTTTGGATCCATGCTTGTTAAATGTTGGAATGCGTTGTCGAGTTCTTGTTTCACATTTTCTGGTAACGACTTGTTGTGATGTAGTGTCGCCTCGATTAAACGTGCGGCGCCGTCTGTCATGGCCAATGGACAGTCATAAATCGCTGCATTACTGTCGAACAAGTAGAGCTTTGTGAATTGTACAAGTCTTGCATATTGACCATATCCGGTTGCATTTAACTTGCTCGGTTTGCGTTGGTAACCGATGGAAACGAGTCCTTCCTCTGCCGAAATTTGATTTAGTTTTTTCCAAGCGGGACAAGTTTCTATTTGATCAATTCTTCTCTGCCACGCATCGAATTGGTGTAGTTTTGGTTGTTGTGCTTCTGCTTGATCTCCCAACTCTTTAACTTCCGTAATACAACGATGAGCAAACTTTTCGAGTGGTTTCGATACATTATTGAATACCTTGTTCGACAACTTCGTTTTTAAAATATCTTGTAGTGTTGTGTCGCAAGAAAATGGGTTGGAGAGCCTGGGAGGGTCTTGTGTCCATGTGTCAGTGTACTTGTCCATTTCTTGATAGTTGCTCTTACAAATTATTCATGCTTTCTTCACGATGACACAGCGAGTCTCTTCTGCGCCTAATGTGCCAAGGATAGATACTCGAAACTCACAAGTCGCTAGGCACTACATCAACTCAGCATTACCGCCAGAGGAACAAAATGGAGGATCGGAGTTAAATATTACTTTTCGTTCTCCGAAAGAAGGCAACAGCGTATCTGCAGCACCACAGCTGAAAAAAGAGAACCGAACATCGTCTGGTTTAAAAACTTTAAATGATATTTATTTGGATAGAACTAAACACAAAGATTCGATACCGAACTATTCGACGTCATACATTGAAGATTGGAAACTTCAAAATTTATTGCACTATAAACACATGGTTCAGTTGAAAAATGAACTGCGGAGGTGCATAACAGAACTTTCTGGGAATGTATACGACCTTTTAGCCTTTAAAGACGCGTTTATAGAGATGACAGCAACCGATGGAATCACATTGACATCACTAACGCAACAAACTACTGGAAAAACACCACCTATGAAAATGAGTATTCCCTACCACATTATTAGTGACCTAATCCTTTTGTCAAGCAAATTTTACCGGAAAACAAGTGACATTTACTGGAGGATGACTGAACTATTCAATTTGATTTTTCATTTTGAACCAGCAGCAATGTACCAACTACGAACAAACATTCCTACAAACACCCAAAAAACACAAGTTCAAGATCTAGAATGCGCTATAGATGACGACAAACCTATCGATTACGATTACGATTTTATGGGTTACCGACGCATGATGAAACAATACGAACATAAATGTGCAGAAACAGAAGTATACAAAGCACAAGTAGGAGAACTAGATCAATACATACAAGAAACATTGGAACCAAAAATTAAATTCCACATGACACAAGTGGAAGAGTTGCAAGAAAAGAATGAAAAACTATCAATCAAGTTAAAATATTTTCAAGAATATGCCGAAGAGTTGTACGATAAATTAAGCGACGCTATTATGAAAAGAGAAGATGTGAAATTAGAAACGAAACAATTGGATAACGAAACCAATGATGTAAAAATTAATCGACTAGGATTTAGTGTAAGTGAAGGGATGAGAACGGCGCATCAGAAATTGAGTTGGTTCTCGGAACTATTAGGAGATGTTATGGGAGCTCCATGTATAAGAATGGATAAAGATGTACTAGGAAAACTAAGTAGTATGCAAGTTCACGTGATGCACTTGTTAAAACGATTTGATGGGAAAATGCAGGATGGTTGGTTGTACATTTCTCAAGAACTAGATAAATCTCTGAACAAAAAGTTTGACTATTTGAAAGGAGAAAAGTTGCAATGGAAAACATTTAAATCGGAACTCGCACACTTGCGCAAATCTAGAGAAGTTGTACAAAAGTTGGCGAATTGTGTTGCGGAAATTGCCGAGTATCACCGTATTCACTTGGAGACAAATGAAGAAGAGTTTGGATTGAACTCAGTACAAGAGCAAGTCGAAGTAAACCCAGAAGATATTCGTGGTGTATTACTACACATGGATAAACTAGTCGATGAGTACAATGAAATAATGTACCAAACATTACCCAATGTAGAACAAATTAGAGCACCTAGGCAGAGAAAATTAGGAGGAATACCTAGTACGGGGTTTCGAAAGTCAACAGTGGATAACTTGTTACGAAACGCGAAACCAATCAAAGAACAAGATTTATACGCGTACACGCAACTATCACCACACCGGAAAGAACAAGCATCGGCTAATGTTTCACTACTAACGGAACAAGAATCACGACTAGATATAGATACACTTGCTTCACAAGAGACTGCAAATGAACAAGATTTGATTGATGAGGAACAAGCAATACGAGCAAAACAAAATACAATGTCACCTTGGACAACACAAAATATCGAAGAAATGCTATCAAAAACAGATGACGAGTTTATGGATCCCAAACAAGAGGAAGAAGGATATTTGGACAATATTGCAAAACTCAATTTGGGTAGTGAAGCAGTGAATTCATTACGAGTTGTACACACATCGGTAGATAATATTAGTCGTATGAAAGAAATTCACAATATGAGAATTAAAAACGTAAGACGTATTTATGAGGAAAAAGTACTCGATTTGGAGACAAGATTAGCAGAAATGCAGAAGCAGTTACAGTTTTGTCAACAAACAAGTGGAATGAGTGCTTCTGCTTTTCAAGATGTTATGTTGATGCTCAAGTATGGAAGAGGAAAACCTAAAAAGATGTAAGTGATTTTTTTATTTCTCATGATTAGGAATTTAAATCCATCTACACCTACCACGGCAGAGGATCGATCAACGAGAAGAAAAGAACCATTACATACACCAAAAACTGCAAGTTCGGCAAAAATAGAAGAAGCACCTCCTGCCAACATACAAACAGTGAACTCTCCTGCAGATGTCCTCACTATACAGCACGAAGAGAATAATGAAAAGATACAGTTTACACCATCACCTCCGCCTGGTAGAAAACTAGATCGACAAACGAGGTACTCTGGGTACATGCGTGGACTAAAGACAAAAAAGAAACATGAAAAAGAAAAAGTTGAGCCAAAGTTTACCGAACGACATATTCACGCTATGATCATGCTCCAAGACACAATAAAAATCACTGCTGTCGATGTGAATACAGGGAAACCTATTTCTAGGGATCAATTGGAAACCATGCTGGAGCAAGAGTTAATTGACATGGATGGAAGATTTCCACCGATTTCTGCTAGAAGAAAAGGCTCACATATTTATCGTGACGAACACATTGTTCCTGATCACTTAAAAAAGTCGACAAAATCTGAGAAACATGTACCAACAGTCGATTTAGTATTGCCATCTGATGTATTGAACTCGGTTGCGGAAAGAGTAAGAAGTCCTAGAGCTCAATGAATTATGTATTTATTTACATTCTGTGTGTGCCTTCTCTAATGTGCTTGTTCTTTTCGTGATGACCGACGATACCTCCAATGACGGCGCCCGAAATCGTGCCCACTACGGGCAACACGGAGCCTGCGACTGCCCCGCCTACAACTCTTAAAATATTAATTATTGGAAAGTAATGCTTACCCTTTTCCAGTCTCGTGCTTGTGCGTTGGAACACTTGGTACCAATGGTGCTTGTTGATTGTTTACGAATACAGTTCTCTCAGTATGTGTGTTGTGATACATGTTATTATATCTTTGTTTGTTCTTTTGTTTTGCTAAGAAATTGGTGCAAGTGGTTTTGTTTTATCTTACTAAAAATAGATTGCATCTGTATTTGCGTACCAGCTCTTGGAAAGCTTCTCGACGAGAACTGGTAATACTATTTCTAGTAGTTTGACAGCAGCTAAATATGAACTGATACTGGTTAAGCTTCACTCAAATTGATTGCCATCGAAAATCAGATGGACAATGGATTTAATATTCAGTGGGTTTATTGTTATGCTCAATGAGATATGTGTGAATCAGGATAAAATCCCATGTGCTAATCCGTTTTTTGACAAATTTGCAATTCATAGAACAGTGATAAAACTCCTTGCTCAAAGCAATATGATCAAGTTTGATTAGTTGGCAAGAACATGTCAAATCTTGTATCACGAGCAACAAAACTGTGAACACAATTTAGATCAGTTTCTGTGTACTTGGGTCTCTTCACGATAACTTTTTTCAGTGCCACTTTTCTTGCCAATTCTATTAATGCAGGCAGCTCTTTCGCTTCCTGTTCAACATCGATTAAATCCCTCAAAAAGCTCATGTTTCGTTTTGTCGCTCGTTGTTTACCTACTTTGGGGAACATTGGATCCAAGTAGATTACATGTGGAGGTTCTTGAATTGTTTTCAAGTAATCAAATGCGTTTTCGTTGAGTACATCTTTGAAATTTGGTAGATCTTTCTTGGCACGTTCATATGCGTCAAAGAGTAATAAAAACACCACAGGATTACGCTCCAGTAGTGTGACTTGAAAGCCAAATGTTGATAGTATGAATGCGTCTTTCCCTAGTCCTGCTGTAACATCTAATATTCTTGTTTCGTTCAGTGGTTGATTTTTAACTGTAAAAGCTTTTATAAATGGATCGTTACGCGTATATCCATGCCTGGTTGGTGTTATATTTTTTGGTATATTTACTTGGATTTGTATTGAAGCTCTTTATCGTAAAAATCGAACTGTACGGGTCTATGTGGAGATTTGCAGAGTGAAATTCCATTTGTATCTACTGATATTGTGTACGCTTTCTCATCTGTTTGTGGAATATTGTACTTGGTTGCAATTTGTTGTGCTACAATAGCACTACGTGAAACAAGATTAAGTGCCACTCGCATACCAACTTTGTGAGCCATGTTTTACTTGTAACTGTCGAGTTTTGCAACGGTTGACAATGCTTCTGGAGATACTTACAGGTCTTGTTGTACGTTAGCACCAGTGTTAACGGCAGTAGATTATGTACATAGTGGTGTACTGGTACTACAAACGTCCATATGCGCAAATACCGTATGTACAAATAATACATTTATTAATGCAGAAGGGGTGCAACTCAAATCCTGCCACCTATGTTCCCTGTAAGAATACCCTATATTGCGGACAAAAGTACAATATTCACATTCCTCTAACCAAAAGCTTTTCTGTTTGGCAAATACACCCCCATATCGGATCTGTACAAAAACATTGAGCTACCGCACGGTGTATTCCGCATCACATCGTTCAACAAAACTGCACTTTTCGTTTCAGATCCAGATCTCGTAAAAGATATAGCACTACGAAGAGCGGAAACATTCCCAAAACCAACAAACTTGTACGACTATATTGCAATCTACGGCAACAACATTCTAAATACAAATGACACAGAGTGGAAAAAACATCGTACAGTGGCAGGTATGACTACTATATCAACTACTAACACAGTAGATCCAAGCTTTGCTGAACATCACAATGCGTACCTCGTTGAACAATCTAACAATGCAACCAAATTACTAATCAATCGCATCGAAAAACATTTCCCTAGTCGCAAAGTAATTGATCCATTAGAACAAGTTCAAGATGTAACTCTAGATGTGATCGGTAAAGTATCCTTTGGATACGATCTAGGTGTCTTCGAGAAGCGACTAATCGACGCAACAAAACATTCAATGACCTTTCTCGATGCACTCAAACATACAATGAATTGGGGTTTTCTAGTTCAATTGTTACCAACATGGATACAACCAATATTCAAAGAAACTAGAATAGCTGTAAAAGAGGTGGAACGATATATGCGAGAACTCGTTGACATTCGCATGAATAATTTGGATTCTGAAAAACATGATTTGTTGAGTTTACTAGTGAGCAGTAACCAAGAACGAGGTGGACTTACAGATAGTGAATTAATGAGTGATGTTTTTATATTCCTAATGGCCGGTCATGAAACAAGCGCTACTACGTTACAGTGGATGACTTACGAATTGGCAATTAATCCAACAGTACAAGAACGCGCATATGAAGAGATTATATCAGTCATAGGTACCGATGGCGATATCACATATGATGACTATGAAAAACTACAATTCGTTCAATCATGTGTGAACGAAACACTACGAATGCATCCACCAGTCGTTGGTGTACCCAAAGTAGCGAGAAAAGATACAACAATTGGACCATATAAAGTACCTCAAGGTACAGAGTTGGTACTGGACATAGGTTCCATACACATGTCTGAAAAACTATGGCCAGAAGCAAACAAGTACAAACCAGAACGATTTTTGAACAAAGAGAAACGACATCCATGTGCATTGATACCATTTAGTATCGGACAAAGAAAATGTATCGGATCTAGATTCAGCGAGATTGAAACGCTAGTAATCATTTCCAAATTATTGCAAAAGTACAAATTTGTCATTCCGCATGATGATCCTAAAATGAATACTGAGCAAGTACTACGTGGAAACATAGGAATGATACAAAAAGTTACTTTGAAACCAGAGTACTTGAGAATTGAATTAAAACAAAGATTGTAATGCATAGACCAACCTATGATAACATCTATAAAGGTCAATGAAGGTGCATACGTTGTTAGAAATCCAGTAGTTAAAGATGTCACTTCAATTCCATACTCGATACACCAATGTTCTAGTGAAGATAAACAATTCCCAGCAAAAAACTTGTTACTAAAGGGCGTCATTCATAGAAAAACAGGAGGATACGCAACAGCTCGATTATGTAAATATCCTCAAACGATTACGCTTCGGCTACTGGATGACTTACCACTCGAACGATTGTACCGAGTAGAAATGTTACAGGATAAATACAAACAAGCAACACGAATTGATGTTCATGTCGCACTACAAGATGAACAATTCCAACTCGTAGGGTATGCTAACTCGTAAATACTTACCAATAGACAAGTTGAGAGAAAAGAATTAGATGAAGCAGGACAGTATTGGAGTATAGAATTAACACGCGATTATTGGCACGTCATAAATCGTTCGAAAAGTGAACAAAATATATCATTTATTCGGTTTACTATTTTTCGAGACTTACCGGCAGAAGATTTGAATTTTTTCAATCAAGTACAAATACTAGCATTATTCATACTAAGCAAAGATCGACGAAAAGATTTGGCATCCATGAAGAATGATATCAATTACTTTTTCAAAGAACATGACAGAGAAAATCCCTTTAACGAAAAAATAGAAAACGAGTTGATGGAATCGGTAAACGTTACGCATGATGATATAAAAGAACAACAAGACTTGAAACATCAACGTGTGATGATCATGATTCAAAACCAATGGGAAGAAAAGATGAAACAGTTAAAAATAGTAAGATTAATTTTCCAAAACTAACATCTAGTCTGAATACACTCGGGAACGAATTGGAATTGTACTTTTTGAGCGATACCGAGCTGTTTATGATAAAGAAGATTACGACGAAGCAGCTCGCATCGATGAAATCTATAAACAATTACATGCCATCGGAGCACAATTATACATTTATGAAGAAAATCTTCGGTTAAATGTTATGGAACAAACATTTATCGACGCTGGTGCACTAAGTGGAGAAATCAAAAAAACAAAAGAATTCTTCGATGTAACGTATGAAGAAAAATGGTTAGGGCAAGTGAGAAGCATTGTCAAACAAAAAGATGAAGGATTACCAGAGTTTAGAGAAATGCATAAACGATTACACAAACTTGTAAACGAAATGGAAATTCATCTAGATGTATGTGAGTTGTAAAAAACTAATCTAGATAGGAAGATGATCTATGGGGAACAGCTCCCACAAAAACAGAACGCTACGAATATAACTTTGGAGAAATATTTCGTACTAATTTAGAATCTGAAAATCTAGCCGATAAAGTCGAAGCACTTAAAACCTTTGTCAACAATATGGATGATATTATCGAACAAGATAAACTCTCCGATGATGAAGATATTGATCCAGAAGAAGGTCACGTCATGACGGTAAAAAAAGAAGAAGTATTAGAAGATGCCGTAGATATGTTACGACAAATCATATCACCTAGAAAGAATCAAAAACCAGATGCAAAATTAGTAGCGGAAAGTTTGAGACATTTCCACACTTTTATTGACAAGTATGGTGGAAGCTACGACGATGCCGTTTTAAAAGAAAAATGCGCACCTATTATTGAGAAAATGATTGATACGATGACAGTTTCAGAACATTCAAAAAATGAATTTAATGTAGAGGAAGCCTATTTGGATTCGTTAGGAAGGTTAACGAGGAACAATCGATTTGGAGCGAAATTTGTATTGGATCACTTGGCAAACGCTAGATCGAAAATGAAAACACAAAAGAAAACAATTTCAAGATTTGAGTTGCGGAGTACATTACAGTTTATGCGTGGAAAGTTTTCAAAAGATGCCATCAAGTCTGCGGACAAGAAATCAATTACGAATCATGTAAGTAATGTTGTGGAAGCTGCTATGAAAGAATCTGCAAATCCACAGTTTCAAAAGATGGGACTGCAGATGTGTGTGGAAATGTACGAACGGTATGGTCAAGATGGATTGAATCCTGTTCAAGAAAGATTTAAGAAAAACAGCGAAGAGGCGACCGTATGTTTGTCAATTTAAGCGCTAACATTCGTAGAAAATAACAGAAGTGATAGAGTCGTTTCAGAACGAGTTGTATGAGCATTATGAGAGCGAGTGAAAGTAGTTTGTAAAGTGACATGATACCGATTGAAACGCTAGCATACAAATGTCGTGGCCACGTCTCCAAAAAGAGCAGAAAGTGAATAAAGAGTAGTAATGAATCCTGTATTGCTGTTGCTTGGTCCTAATTTTCTCAACACTGTACACCCGATAAATTGGAGAATTAATTTCGAGTCTTTTTCACGATTGGTAACATGTGTGAACTAGTATGCATCCTCTCCTGCGTACTCTGCTTTTTCTCCCTCTCTAACCCAATGGCGATAAGCTCTTCCATAGACTCTTCTCTAAAGACGTAGGGAGCTGGCAACTGCATGCTAGTCGGAGCATTAAACATGCCAGGTGAGCGTCTACCCATGAGTATGTTGTGTGCTTGCATGTTTGCTGAAAATTGTTTCTGTTCCCGGTTCTCCTAACAGTTCTTATTTGACGCAATGGAACCTTTCTTAGATTAGGACTACAGCATACATTTGGAAACAGATGCAATAACGGCGAAGATTATAATAATGAACAGCTTCTTGTCACAATAATGAGCAATTCTCATTTACACGCTGACATCAGAAAGTCTCGTTTGATGCATTTCACATGCCACTAAAGCCAAAGAATAGCAATAAGGTACAAGGATGACAAAATGAATGGTCCGCGAAACGTTGCATCAAATTCTTTTTGTGCATACAAAAGCGGTGAAACAAAGCATCATTGCCAGCTAAGAAATAATTTGTACTTAAATGCTCTCACAATTTAGTGACATTGTTAAGAAACTTGACAAACAGCTTCATCTCCTCATCATCCGTTAGTGCGTCAACTACTGTGACCAAGTCGTTAATGTCCAATAGTTTCCAATTTTGCTTGGTCCTTCTGCTTGTAGGTAATCTGTTCGCCAAGTCTGCATCAACTTTGTTTTTAGCTTTGCTGATGATCGATTCTATGTCTCCTTTCCAGCAAAACATATGTTGTGTAATATTAATAAGTTGTGCTTGAACAGTCTCCGGAGTTGGTGGTGGTTCCCATATGTTCTTGTCCAGTGAGCTATAGATTTGGTCCGCAGTTTGACTTTCTGTCAGACACATGAAATTATAGGCGGATTGGTTTTGCTTGAGCTCATGCCAAGACCTTGTTTGATCAGAATTTGAAACAAAAAACGTGTCATAGTCAAATAGTGCAAAAATAGGTATTCCCAGGTATTTCCCCAATTGTCCAGGCAAAATCGCTTTGTTACAACCTTCCGTAGAGACAACCAAAACATCTTTCAAGCGAGCTTGCTTTGTGATCTTGATTGCTTCAACAAGTCGATAGTCATTTACACCTTCAACAAGCAGTACCTTTCTTGCAAAAAGGATATCTGCAAAGTTATGAGTAATGGCACGCTTATTTAATATCACTTTCTTTAGGTCTATGCTCCAAAATCCTTCCAAATCCTTGATCATGGAGTAAGAGTTTTCTGAGCGTCTAACAAAGTGAATAGCATCCAGATATGCCTCCTGAACAAACTTGTTACTGTGAGTGATGACTATAATATGTTTGTCTTTTGCACAGTCAAGTAGCTTTTCAATAACTTGTTCTTGTCTAGATGGATCTACATTTGCTGCAGGTTCATCAAGTACAATGATGCTCTGATCATCTCCGTAAATTGAATATAATATCATGATAATTTCCAACGTTGCTCCTGAGACTTGGTCCAGTAACAAAACCATATCGTTATATCGAACATATAGAGCGTGAGTACCGCCGTTCGCATACACTGCTAAAACACAATTTTCAATGGATTTGAGTGAATCGTTCATCTTGTCAACCAAATCTGCGAAGCGATAGTCTTGCAACATATCGAGTAATTTGGCACGAGCGTGTTCAATCGTAATGCAATTGTAGTATCCCGATGGGTTCACGATTTGTCTATGTTGAGGTAAAATAGCGATACGAGTTGCAAGAAGTACTTCTAGTGCACCTAAGAAGGTGTTTCTTGCGACTTGAGCTCTAGAGATGTAAACATCTGTGCTCAAAATTCTTTCTTTTTCCTTTTTTCTCTTGCGTTCTTCTGATGGAGTCAATGTTGGTGATTCAATGATTGATGGCTCTATAGAGTTTGGTTTCCTCAACTCTCTAAGCTCATGTTTGTCAAAGAGTGCCTCAATATCAATTAGTTTTTCGATTGTGGTCTCGTTGAGCTCCGATCCAATGTATTCTCCGTCACGCCAAGTCATGAACTTGTTTTTGCTTGCGACCAGCACGTACATTTTCTTTTGAATGTACCCAACAAGTACTCTGGTTATGGTGCTTGGAATATTAGAAGAGTCGTTCTTCTCTTCCCATTCTCGCGTTAGAGCATTCTTTAGTGTTCTTGAATCTGTGGAGCTTATTTCCAACTCCAGTATGATCGCAGCAGAACTATCCACCCCATTAAACACATTTTGCTTTTCTGTGATTATATTGGTGAGCGCATCGCGTACGAGAACAATAGCACGAATAATGTTCGATTTTCCGACTCCATTAGGTCCAACGAAAATGGTAGGTTCTTTAGTGTCAGAAAATGTAATTTTTTGTGCGTCGTTGCCATTAAATGACAAGTACTTGTGAAGAATTATGTGTCCTACTGGAGGAAAACGAGTTTTTTTAAGGTGTCAATGTCCTCTGTCAACTCGTCATCTGTCGTCTCTATCGTCTTGATTAGAATACCAAAAGTTTGCAATCGTACATCTCGTTTTAAATTGTGACATAATGCAACACGATTCAGAATATTTAAAGTGCTCGTCTTAGATATGTATCGCTCAATAGCCTATAATTGTTTCTCAACCACAATATGTTTCTTTGCTGTTGTCAGCCATAAACGGTTAGTCAACTGAAGATAAAGAAGAAAATTGAACCATGAGTGTAACAGAAGAACAACATGCTGAGAACGTGAAGCAACTTCAATGTTTGTCGATCAACACCACCGTATAACAATAATAGCCTTCTTCGAAAGTCAACAACGCCAAGATAACGAAACATTAACAAATATCATCACACAACTCGCAAATAATGGACTAAATTGGTACCACAACAGTGCATAATAATTAACAACAATTAGTTATGAATGGTCTCATCTTCAACAATTACTGGTGTACAAAATAGAGCAACTGACCGAAAACTTCGCAGGAGATAAAACATTCGCCAGTGCAGAGGCAAAAGATACATTGTTAATGGGTATTATGACTGATCTAAAGACATTCAAACAGTGTGTTGTTAAATACAAATTACTCACAACAAAGAGCACCATTCACACTACAGCGCTTGTGCGAGTTGTTGAACGAACCAACAAAATACTATAGAAAATTGGAACGTGTATTATTATCGATTGAAAAGTGTTTAAACGTTCGTACAACACTACCCATCGAAAGCGTAACACAACCAAAAGAGGCCCCACAACCCGAAGCAGCAGATACACCAATGGTAGAGAATACAACAGAAACAACCACACAACCAACTGTACGCATATTATATCTTTATTTAACAATCGTAGGAGAATAGCACAGAAATGACAGAATAAATTATGTCACCGTTGCACCATCACATAATTCATACGCTCTTTGCTCTCCACTGACATCTGTTACATGCAACTTTTGCAAAGCCATAGAAACATGATCCAAGTTGTTCTTGATAACATCCAATATTTGATCTGTTGCTTTTGCGGAGAAAAAGTTGTTCCCTACATCCAAACATTTGATAACATAATTGGCTATTGTTGAATGTTCCATCAAAAGTGAATCTATCAACGCTAAACATGCTCCATCATACATACGGTTCACGGCTATGGCCATGGAGGGACATATGGTAACCAGTCCATGTTCATCAATCAGTATACAGTCTCTTTCTATTCTATTTTTGATAATGTTTGCTAGAGTGATACCACCTGCATCACCTAATCGATTTCCAGACAAGTTGATCGATAGTAGTGAATTGTTCTGACACAAACCTACTTCTAGTTCTTGTTCTATTGTCAATAACGCAATGTATGATACATCCAAATGTTTCAATTTGGTGTTGTGTAGTATCATATTGCCTAAAGCTCTTGAACAGAACTGTCCTTGATTATCACTCACGTTCAACTCAGTAATGTGACTGTTAAATTCTAATGATGAAAAGATAGGCATCAAGTCCAAATTGCAGTTTGATAACTTCAATGTATGTAACGAGCAGGTTCGAGTGTCTTGAAGAAACTGACATAGTGGTATGACATTTGTAATATCATTCTTTTCAAACACAAGTGTCTCTAGTGATAGTCTACCCTTGGTAGCGAGTAGTGTTTCAAATAGTGGTACAACATCAGTAAAGTCACAGTTACTTAGATCTAAATATCGTATTCGTTGGATCGTATTTCTATTCGTATCCATCATAGCATCACATATCGCTTGTAGCGTTTCATTTCCAATATCATTCTCAGTGATAACTAGTTTCTGTATCGTACTTGTCTGTAATGGATGTAACAATCCATTAATGATCTTTATACCCATACGACTCGTCATGTAGTTAAATCCTAGTTCTATTGTATGTAATTTGTTCATGTGACGAATTAGTTCTGCTAATAGATCACATGTTGATTCATGTAGCGTTACACTACGTATTGTTAACGATTCTACATGTTCCATCATTTCTTTTCTTCTTCGTTTGTACGACTGTTCTTGTGGTAGTACACGCTTTCCATTGATATTAACATCTAAATCACCATACAGATCAAACTCTTCATCGTCATCTGTATGTACTTGTTGTATAGATAACGATGTTATGGGTTGTTCGTGAATAGAGATGGGTTGATCATAGTAACTTGTTAACAACGAATAGAATAGTTTAGATAAATGTTTCTCGGACAAGAAACCATGTAGTAACGTGATAGAAGTGTAACTTGATCCTAGTAATAACTCTGATACAGATTCAATACTTGCATCTTTTAGATCGTGTAACTGTATCGTTGTGATATTTGGTAAACAATCGATAAACTGTTTCATTTCTATTGAGTTTGTGCTCACGAAGAGTGCATTTCCTAATTTCAATTGTGTAACATGTTTTCCGTATTGTGTTAACACTTTGGAAAGTGTATCGTATTCTTGTTGAACGTATGATAGTTTTCTAGAGTGTGGAGCAACATGCGCAAGTTCAAGTACGCTCGAATCAATCGGAAGCGTGCTAAAGTCGTGCATTGATTCGTCTTCTGTAAAATAGTATCGTTCAATTACGTGATTTAGACACGTAACCAAATGCATTTGCCAATATTTGCTCTTCCAATTTGTCTGGTCGAGTTCCGGCTCGTGATTTTGTTTGACTTGTTTGAACCACTTTTCACATGATGTTACTGTTGATACTGATGACGATTTGTGCTCTTCAACGAGTGGCCATCGTAATTGGTAGAGTTGTTGCCAAAGTAACGAGTGATCGTCATGATTAGGGAACAATTCTTCAAAATAATCGAGATTCGAAGCTGAACAATGTTTTAGGATATTATCCAAAGCTCTATGCGGTATCGATTTAAATATATTTGCGTCATATCCTATTGTAGTGTGAATATAAACAGTCCAACATACGTTGCAGGTGTAATGCGATGAACTCTGCTGCAAACCCGACGAGTGACATTATTTTACAACTTGTGAGCCAACTAGGAAACCAACACGCTAGCTATCTACAATGAACATCTTCAAGAAGAAGAAAGATGCTGCAGATAAAGGAAAAACTCCAACCGAAAGAAAATCTTCATCTCCATCACCAATACTTGCTCAATCTACAGATAGAAGGTTTAGTACAGGGATACAACCTCTGCTATTACCTGAGAATCGAGACCCGATCCTATCACTGTTAGACGAGGGGGATTCATATATAAGCAGCGCTAGATTTCTTCAAACGAGTAAAACAAGTAGAATCAAAGATAGCGTGGTAATCTTGTGCAACAATAGTTTTTATCGATTGACTGAGAATCAGAACAAACCACGAAGAGTATTCTCTATGGCAGATGAAACACCGAGAAAATCGACTAAAAATCCTCTTACTCCAACTAAAATACAACTAGAAGAACCACGGTTTGAAAGAGTTGAATCTACTGGCGTAGCTAGTTCAAATATAGCTACAGGTATACACATGCCTCTACGAAATAATTTCCGTGTCTCATGGAAAATGCCTTTTCAATTCGTTCATGCTGTAACAACGGATAAAGAAGATGAAAAATCTTTTATAGTAACAACGTGCTTAAGTAAGACGGCGAAGGGCATAACTCACGAAATGAAGTTTACTTGCGAATCAGAACACGATAGAGACGAATGGGTTTTGATATTTTCGAGAGCTCTGCAAGAGTTTTCCCAACAGCTGTTTGAAGAGATTCTATCTATCATTCAAGATCCTGAAGTCTATCAACATCATTTTTATACGAAAAACGTTAAAAAGAACGTACAATGCGTTGTTTTATCAAATAAGAAAGCGTATGTTGTCAAAATGCAACAAGGAGACGAAAAGAAAAACATACAACTCAAAGCTGCGATACCGTACAATTGTATAGGCTCGCTGGCACAGAAATCTAACGACTCCATAATTATCAAACTCGATAAAGCTGAACTAAAAGACAAGGCCACCAAATCACTTGATTCCAGTTATACATTTACTCCAGATGGACAAAACCTACAACGCATTTTAGAACAGATAAGAAGACTGTACTTTTGGGCTACCCACAAAAAGATTAAAGATGAATACGTACCATAAAAAACTATTTACATTTTGCAGGTGAGAATGGAATCTTTCCTAACGATGAACTGCCGTGTAGACTCTTTTCATACTCTACTAATTGATACATGAATCCTACATTCAACTCAATGATAGGTCTTCTTTCTCTTACAAATCGATATGCCGCTTTCAAGTTCCATCGTTTGAATTTCATCAAATACGCAATGACTATGGTTGCAGATCTACTCATGCCCATAAAGCAGTGAATCAAAATTTTGGAGTTGACAGAACGAGCATTTTCGATATAATCGAAAGTCTCGTCAAAAAATCTTGTCGCATCCTCTGTCTCGTCGTCTATCATAGGACACTTCATGTACAAAAAATGATCAGGATAGTGATTATCACACTCTTTGGCAGTATTGATAATATATCGAACTTGTAAATTTGATAACTGTTTTCTATTGAACGCAT
>JAESGV010000275.1_pt1 | contig 24163 bp, 23 predicted proteins | sample 9269781 | NCBI WGS metagenome assembly JAESGV01 (sample SAMN15741586, study PRJNA653496) | algae metagenome | isolation source: Tildeniella torsiva UHER 1998/13D and co-occurring heterotrophs from... | place: Slovakia: Slovak Paradise National Park, Hrabusice, Kosice Region | collected 2000-01-01
GTAGAAGAGGAAGATAATCGCTACCAGATTTTCAAAGCTAATGTAGAGAAAGCACGCCATCAAAACTTGCTCGAAATGGACAAGCATTATGGTGTTTCAAAATTCGCTGACCTGTCTCCCGAAGAGTTCCGAAAGAAGTATTTGATGCCAAAGCGAAGTCCTCAATTCATGAGAAAGACACTTTCCCAAGATGCAATTATTCTTGACAAATACGAGAGTAACAAACCACTACCAAAATCGTGGGACTGGAGACAAAAGGGAGCTGTAACTAAAGTTAAAAATCAAGCTCAATGCGGTTCTTGCTGGTATGTGTTAAATGAAAATATTACTCACCAAAATTAGGGCGTTCAGTACCACTGGTAACTTGGAGGGACAAAACTTTATCAAGAATAAGAAGCTAGTTAGCTTGAGCGAACAGAACTTGGTGGATTGTGATCACAACTGTGTACAATACGAAGGTGAGCAAAGCTGCGATGCTGGATGCAATGGTGGTAAGTTTAATGTCAACTCTAATGCTTACACACTTATCGGCAGGTCTCATGTGGTCGGCCATGGACTGGATTAAAAAGAATGGAGGTCTAGATACCGAAGAATCCTACCAATACGAAGGTGTAGACGACACATGCAGATTCAAGAATGCGACTATTGGCGTGCGAGTTTCTGGTGTCAAGATGCTACCAACAAAGAATGAAGATTTGGCTGCTTGGATTGTTGATAACGGACCAGCAGCAGTAGCAGTGAATGCCGAGTAAGATATCCAACTTTTTCTAATTTTGTAGATGGTTACAATTATACACTGGTGGTATTTCTAACCCACCATGGTGTGACCCAACTGCTTTAGATCATGGTGTATTGATTGTAGGTCACGGAAGAGGATCCAGTTGGTTTGGAGAAGTCAACTACTGGCTCGTCAAGTAAGATTTCAATTCCATTCGACTCACTTTTTTCAGAAACAGCTGGGGTGATTCGTGGGGAGAATCTGGCTACTTTAAGCTTGCATGGGGCAAATGCGGTATCGCAACTGTACCCAGCAGTGCTGTGGTAGAATAAAGACAACGTCTACTACGAATCGATGTCTTCTATTTTAATATTTACAACAGATACAGGTGCTACGTCTTCATCTTGTGAGTTGATAGTCTCATAGCTTTGTAGACTTTCTTCCATGTTACCAAAATATTGTGACATAAACTCCATCATGTCCGGTGCGATCTCTTGTACAATTGGTTTCGTAGCACTGGCTTTCTTCTTTGATAATTTTATCTTTTTTCTTGGCGGTGGTTTCACACTCTCTACCTCTGGTAGTAGATATTTCTCCTCTTCTATTGTTGCACAATCTTCATCACGTGCCCATGCTCTAATGCTTGACAGTAACGTCGTCAGTGGTTGGTAAGTTTTTAAATCGCAGCGCAACAGAGCATGTCGTTTATCTTTTCGATGTTCGGCTAATGATCCTTCATAAAACATAGTACATGTACTACAGTATTGCATAGAAGATGACACACCAGATGATACACTAGTTGCCTTCGAGGGATTTGATGCTGTTCCTCTCGTTGATGTAGTTGTTGTTGATTTCGTAATGTCACCAATGCTACTGCGTCGTGGTGAGAATGTTTGTTGTTCGTATTTTAACTGTCGCATCGTTTCATGATATTGAAAATAGGTCTCAAACGGCGATTCTGTTGGATTTGTATCGTAGTCGATGAATGGGTGGTTGTATTGTTGTGTTGAATCTCCATCGCGTGGTGTACCAGGATAAAAGTATGCGGTGATGGGTTCTTTGACTGATTCTGGCGGGTTGACCAGAAAATAACCCATTAACTTCTTATTAGGGTCGATTTCAGATTTTAGCTGTTCTGTATTTACGTTTGTATCTGTTTTGCCACTTCTAAGAAGCAAACGAAGTTTTAACTCTTTCAGTAACTCTATGTATCCCCATATTTTCAGGCCAGAATGCGAGTCGTCGAATTCTAGTGTAGATTTGTTTACAACGTAGTCTGTTACGGTATTGTCGAATGTTGTAGATATTATCTAAAGGTTAGTATGAAAGAAAAACCACGTACACCATTAAATCTCTTTTTGATTTCTACTTCCAACTTTTTCAGATGGTCAGCGCCTAGTTTTGCAGCTCCTTTGGTTTCTAAAAAGAACACGCGTTGACTTTGTTTTGCCTTTTCTTCTTGTGAGTTGGCCATGTTAAAAGCATCAAACAAAAAATCTTGCGAGTTGACTAGAATTACAACAACGCGATAAAATGCAAGAACTGAACACATAGAAAATATGTTTAACGGACCTAAACCACGCTCGTTTTTCGAACTTTGCGCACAATTCAGAGAAGGTGAACTATCGCGAGATCAAGTTGTACAATACCTTCGCTCCCGAGCAGAAAAGATAAACCAACCTTTATTCGTGTTAGAAACTCGCCCAATAGAACCACTATCGCCAGAAGAACCTGTTATTAATTTCGAATTTGACGAACAGCCAGAACAATTTGATGAGCCCATCGAAGAACGACCTCCATCACCAGAACTATTTACAAATGAATCTACACCAGACCTAGACGACATTCCAGAAGAACCACAATTACCAAAACTCGATTTAACAACACTGGCTCACTTGAATAATCATTTCCCAGCGTTAGAAGATGGTCGCTTCTGCGCAAGTGAATTCCAACTCGCCATTCTGGAACACATGCAACAGATGCGAAACTATGTTCAACATAATATCGGTCTCGTAGTCATCGCGACAGGTTTAGGAAAAACAGTTCTAGTCATCAAAGATATTGAACGAGAAATACAAAAAATCAAAATAACAACACCAACAAAAAATAGATTATTATTCTACCAAGATGGACCTCGTGCTAGAAAAAAACTAAAACTAGAAAAACAACAAGAACCACTACCATTTCGATTTTTATTCCTCGTCCACTCCATCGCTATCCGTGATGAAGCAATGAGAAAATTCAAACAACATTTCTCCACAAGTGTTTTCGGATTCCAAACACGATCGTTTTTATCAGTAGAAGATGCAGGAAAAATTACAGAACAAGAACATGAAAATGCACATTTTACATTTTGTTTATTTCAATCGTTTGAAGGGTTACCCAAACGAATCGTACAACGATACACGCATTGTGTAATTGATGAAGTTCATCATGTTGTTGCACCGACTTATAAAATTGTGTATGATACTTTACTGAGCTCAAAAGCGCTTACGTACATGTTAGGCATGACAGCAACGTTAATGCATCATGATGACATTACTGGTGAAAAGTTGAAAAGTATGTTCAAGGAGGTTGTGTACATTGATTTACCGTGGACTGTTGCCAAATCGTTGGGTTGTTTCCCAAGTGTTGAATATTTGGAATGTTTGAACACATTAAGTGATAACAAGGATATACCCACGTATACGTATTTGAAAAATGATTTTCTTGCTCATAATAACAATAATGTGAATTATTTTTTGACTTCGTTGGATAGATCGTTGAAACAGTTAGGAATGGCAAGTGTAGAACAAGTGAAAAAGAAACTAACACCAGAGTATATTGTAGATATGTTGATATTGTACTGCCAGAACAGAAAGCTAGCTGGTTTACCAGAGAAGAAAAAGATTTTGATTTTTGCGTTAGATATTAAAAGCGCTGATGCGATTGCCGATTTGATCAATAAGCAAGAGAAAGTACCGATGAAAGCTGCATCTGTCCACTACAAGAATAAGACTAGTGAAAGCAAAGCGTTGAGCAAGTTCAAAAGTGGAAACTTGCAAGTACTAGTGAACGTAGCTATGATCAATGAAGGTGTCGATATGCCCAACATTGACTGTGTTGTTCTTTCAAGACTAACAGAAAGTGAAATTGTATTTATTCAGCAAATGGGAAGAGGATTAAGAAAAGACAGTGCCAATGACGAAAAACAAGTTTGCATTATCGATTTGGCTCTCAATTTGAGAAGACGATGGAAACGTTTAAACGATGAATTAGACAAACGAGCTTTAATAGAATTGATCAAGTCGTTTTGGGAAATTGACAATTTTGTATCTCTCGACAGCATAAAGTCATAGCACTAAACAGTAATAATCCTTTGTTACCTCTGTTGTTGGTAGTTCTTCCATGAACTTTCAAGTAGTTTTCTACCTACACTTGCCCATTGACGATCACTTCGTTCCTTGTATGCGAGTTCTACCATCTCTCTAACTTTTTTGAAGACACGTGCGTTGGTACTTGATAAAACTTCATCAGACAAAACGATCAACTTTTCATATTCTGGTGTAGTAATGAGCCCAATGCCGCGTGCACTGTCCAATAGAATCATAAATTCTGCAATATCTAAATCGTTCAAAACAGAAGGTGCCAATTCTCTATGCATTGGTTGTATTGGTGCTTGAATCGGCTGTATCGGTGCTTGTATTGGCTGTATTGGAGCTAGCATGGGTTGTATTGGAGCTTGAATCGGTTGTTGGTTGAAACTAGGAAGTAATGGCATGACATGTTGTATTGGTTGCGATCCACTCTGCAAAAATGATTGTGTTAACATTGGTGGAGGAGTAACTTGTTGTGTAGGTGGTTGAATTACTCCTGGGTGTGAATTCTGAACTGGAATGTACACAAAGTCTGGAATATCGTGCATGGATTGGGGTACCATTGGAGCAGGTTCATCGACTTCAACATAGGCGATATCATCATCTTCAAAATCATGTAGTGACGATTTGAGTCGTATCCATCCGTTCCCGTCAGTGTTGAACAAGTCAAAGTATTCTTGTCCAAAGCGCATCAAAAACGGCATCAATTGCACTCCTGCATACTCGATAAACTGTTGTCCAAAACGTTGTGAAAAAATGATTCCTAGTTCTAAAAGTCCAATACTCTTATCTGATTGTTTGTCGACAATATCAACTAGAGCCAAAACGAGTTCATTCGAATTGAGTTTTGGTCGTTGTGGTTGTTTTTGTGGAGTTGATGGTTTCTGTGGTTGAGGAGCAGGTTGTGGAGTTGGTCGTTGTGGTTGTGTAACGTGTGAAGTGGTCGGAGTATTTCGTTGAGGTTGATTATTCACATGCTCTGGCGTAGGATCGCGAGGTTTCTTCTTTTTAGATTTTTGATTCTTTTGTTTCTCTTCCTCTAGTTTTCTATTTCGTTCTTCCTCTTCGAATTGTAGTTGCAGTTTTCTTGCCAACTCCTCATCTTCGAATAAGCGCTTTGCTTCTTCCTCATCTTTTGGTGATGGTGCGATTTCCGTAAACACTGGAGGTTTTGGTAGTTCGACTGGTGTTTTGGGTGCAGGTGCTGCTTTCTTTTCTTTCTTCGGAGGTTCAATTAGCTTCTTGGTCTTTTTCTTCTTTTTAGATGGTGGTGGATTGTGTTTCTTCTTTTCGTCTTCTCCAATAAATTGCATTATTTTGTCTAGAGATCGCGTATCTTTTACATGATCTTTTTTCTTGTCTGAAATTTTCGAGTCTTTTCCGTGTTTGTCGTAGTGAATGCGTCCGCAATCTGGACAGACTTCATAATCACCATCATCTGTTTCATCTGAATCGCTCCCTTGGTCTCTGTACGTAACATGCGACGAAAACGCAGAGAAGAGGACTGAGTGCCCCTTCATAAAGTGGTGGGCCGTAGTACGAATGTTTGCGTGATGACTAATGTTTTCTTTTTGAATATCACACAATTTGTAACTTGATCAACTGGAGCAAAACAGCCGTTATGCAGGCAGAAGAACTGCAAAAAGACACTAAAAGTTTTTGTTCTATTGATGATGAACGGCAGTTAATAGATTCGTTATCAAACTTGTTTGGAATTGGTAAAAATATACCACCGTTTCACGATATCGTCTTTGAAATAGAAGGGAGTGACAAAATCTATGCCTGTAGAGGCGTGTTAATGGTACAAAGCGCTTTCTTCACAGAGTTGTTGAGCTCTGCAAAGAAACAAGTTACCATACAAAACGTGTCGTTTGCTGCATTCGCTGCTATTATCGAGTTTTTAATGACTGGCACACTGAACCTACAAACTGGTGATCTTGAAACACTCTGTGAGATTGTCGACTATTGCATAAACAACGATATTCAACCAGTGTTAAAAAGAGCCAGTCAAATCGTCAACAATGTTATGCAAGGTATTTTAAACCGTGGCGATGTTGAAGCAGCACTCGATCTTTTGCAATCACTGCGCGGTAAAAAGATATCCATCGCAGATGAAGAAATGGCTCGTCTGAACGAATTCTTATTAGGAGGTCTGGGAGAACTATTCGCCCAACGCATACCACCATACCAAAAACTATCCAGAGAAATGGTAAAAGAGTTGTTGGAAGAGTATTCCATCGCTCTACCTGAAAAAGATATTTTCCAACGCGTCATCGAGTGGGCTATTGTTAAAATGACACAATTAGATGTACAACGCGAAGAAGATGAAAACTATGTCGCAGCAAAAATCACAGAAAATGAACGACCTATTATTTCCTATGTGGATGCAAAATCCATGGAACAAGAAGAACACATTTTCGGTGCGCAACAAGTCCGACAATTTGTCAACGATTTGATACAGTTTATCCAATTCGAGTACATTGATATGCAATCTATTATTCAAACTGTTATGCCCACAAAAATTTTTACTAGTGATGAAGTGATCGAATTTATTCGTGCTGGAACTTCCACTCAAGGACCATATACACTACTCGGTGTTGAATATACAACACCACGCACAAGAAGAATAGAACTAAAGAAAACTGGAAATGCAAAAGCAACGTTTTTGCGGGATCGGTGGGAATTCCCATTGGCTCCATTCCCACAGTTTAGAGATAAAAGAATTTCCTTGCCCGATTTTTCTTTCCATGGAACAACTTGGTATCCAGTTGTTATTCCAACATTAACGAATAACGCTGACTATTTGAGTTGTTACTTGTACAATAGAGAAATTTCGGAAGGGAACAAACTATCAACTCCGATCGATATGACTATTACTTTTCGATTGGTCAATTTTGATAACCCAAGTCAAAGCAGAGAAAAGAAATTTACAAAAGTATGGCAAGATGTGAAAGCGTGGGGTTTTCATAATATAATACCATTTAGTGATTTGCATAGAGCTGATAAAGGGTGGACGCGGAACGATAAAGTTGCTATTGAAATTGAACTAGAAGTGAATCAAACTTGATATAAATGTAATTTAAAATTATTGAAAAGTATCTTGTATCGAATGAGCATGTACAGATAAGATGCTTTTTGTAGGAGTGGTTTGATGCGATATGAAGCGGTTACTCCTAGAACTATTGTGTTAATTGGTTAATGATGTACGTACGATCGGAAACGTATGCGAATGCTTTGAACGCTTTATCTGCAAGTCCTAGATCGGCTAATAACATGTTCGAAAAATGAATTTCTGTATTGTACAGTGCATAATGTGCTGGATACGTAGTTCGAACGGCATCTATGAAGCTATTTATCTGTCCTCTGCGAATAGGTACGAGTGAACGCGATGTTGTGTTTGATAGAGCGAGTGACATGTTTGGAAAAGAAAAAGTTACAACATCGAAACAACGATTTAGTAGTTTTCTTCGTCCTTTTGGTACTTTAACCAGCCAGCAACAAACGTATCTGATTCTGCTTTTCTGTTCACGTCAATATATCTCAACTCGAGTTTTTCAAGATCAGGCCAAGCGTTGTCTTTAAGCAGAAACTGCGTGAGTAAACATGAGTCTTCGTCTTTCTCTACAAAACCACAATTCATCTTTACCAAATTGGGAAACGCCTTATGAAATGCTTCCAAATACTCAATGCTCATCTTCAAATTTCCGTCCCATACCTTTACTGATGAAAAATCACATTGGTGTAGCTCTTCCAAAGTAAACAGTACTACACTATTACATGTAATAGATTTCAATTTTTTTTTCTGCTGTAACGCTGATACAATTTGCTTGCGTGCATCTTCATCGTGTTCAGATTCAGCGCTATGGTAAACTGAACCATTAGCAAACAGGTTAACCACATCTACTTGTTCCAAATCTAATGACTGTATCATCTTTATCACGTTTTGTTTTTTGACAAAGTCAATCTCAAAAGTAACTTTCTTCAAGTTGGGCATCACTGTGATAATCGAGTCATAAAATAAGTCTGAGTCAAGAGTCCAATTTCCACCTAAGTAGAGCTCTCTCATGTTTGGCATTTCACCTGTAAATTGCATATCACTAGGTTCAGCAACAAATTTACCACCTTCCATGCTGTTTTTGTCAATCGACAAATACGTTAGGTGTTGCGCAACAGAACTCATTTCTGAAAAGAGTTGACCTGAAATCGAACCACAGTTTGCAATGTGTAGACGTTCCAGTTTTGTTTTTGATAACAAGTACATTAACCCTTCATCAGTGTAGTTTCCTGCAGCTGGAGTTGCTGCATTATCTCCTTCTATTGTTAAAACTCTCAACTTGGGAGCGTGATCAGCAAGAAAGCGAATAAAGGCATCAGTTGGCCCAGCGTTGTACACGTATCGAAACTCTTCAATGTTTGGCATGATACATATCATTTTGGCAGCAAACTTGTCTGTCGTGTATGGTCCACTTAGCGAGAGATCTTTAACATGTTTAAGCATTGGTACATTCACAAACAAACGTGGATCTACTTGACCTTCCGCAAGTTGATCAGTATCATACAAGACATACGAGCCTTTTGGAAGTTTACGACTATGAGATGTACTTTGTACAAACGTTATATAACCTTCTTTGACATTTAAATCATACTTGCTCTTTTTGACAATACCAATTTCTGCTAGTGAGTCGTCATCAAAGAACAAAATTTGGTCTTGTTCATCGATAACGATCACTCCCTTTGCTTCAGTAACACTCTCTTTTTTTGTTACTTGATAGTACCCTTTTCCTTGCTTGTATGCTATTCCAGCTCCTTCGACAACTTGTTTCATATTGGCTGTCTCTTTTACTGGTAAGACACGAATGCCAGCGTACTGCTTTGAGTACCAATTTTCTGCTTTTGGTTGCGTGCGAGAAGAGTACTGGAAACCAGGTCCACGAGCTTCAAAATCAAGTTTCTCCAAGTTGACCATACGTTGCAAAATTTGTACCAACTCGTCATTCTCAACGTAGCATCCATCGATCGCTTTAATTTGACTATCAAGCGTGATAGGATACGTGCAGTCGAAAAACTTTGGTTCTTCGAACTGGTGCGTGACATAGTAGTCGTCTGAGAAATCTTCATCTACATTAAAATGAATAGAGGGTAGTGTTATTGTTTCACCAGTTTCTTCGCCTAACAATGCGAGTAGTGACTTGGAGTGGGAACAATTTCTCAAAACGCCAGTTGGACATACTTTGGTAAATTCTCCTTGTTTGAGAATTTCTGCTAACGTCGTTTTGTTGCAGCGCCCAAAGTCGATAAATTTGCGAGAACGCAGTGCACGTCCAAGTGTCCATGGTGAGACCATGGTTAGAGGCTGTTTTGCCTTCACGATGTTTGTTATCGACGCGAAAAGCGGCTTCGAAGCACACGCAAAGAGCATGATTTCTCCTGTGCAAAGGTACTCGAGTATCGACGACAGTTCATCTTCCGATAGATTGTCTAAGGAAATCTCTTGTAATTTAATTCGTTTTTGTTCTCTTTCGTTTTTGGTATCGTTTTCACATTTTTGTTTGTCTTGTTGGCCTGTCATCGCAGCGTGTTCCTGTTGTGACATGTTTTGCTTGCTCGTTACAAATGTTTGAAGACGTAACTATTAGTGTTCAGGGCAATGGAACTTCGAAAAACTTGTTACAGCTCTGCATGAAACAATTTCGAGAAGTATCACCAAGAATTCAGTTTCGATTTCGTTGCACTGAAGACACAAAACAAAAATTATATTCTTTAAATGACGATAGGAGAACAATTTACAAAAACGTTAGCAATTGGAACTGCGTACTGATATCTGATATACCACTGGATAGAAAAATATCATATTTCGAAGTGTTATTGGCAGATAGATCCCGAACAGGAGAATACTCTGGTGTGTTTGTTGGTGTGACTGACGACACTGCGGCAACTGCTGATGACGAAAAACCAATAAACATAAAACACACATGCGCAGTGTTCAACACGGAGCGAGGCAATAGAATCAGTAACCAGTACGATTCAGAATCTGTACGTGTAAACAGAAGCGCACGAACAAAAACGGGAGATATAATGGGTGTCGTTGTTGACAGAATTCAAGATAAAATAATCTTCTACTTGAATGGGGTTTACTTGGGAGAAGGAATAAAAGGACCATCAAACTATGGCACGCTATACGCGTACGTCAATACATACTTTGAAACAGAGGTGATCACCCTTGTGGAAAAGCATGATTTTAAACAACTAGACAATAGGAAGATTATATAAATACGTGAACAAAGTGATTAAATATTAGTTCAATTTACCTGATTCTCTTCAAGTCCATGTTTCTTCAATGCTTTCATGCAATAGGCAGAATTAGAATACTGTAGTAAGCATTGATCTACAGCTAACGTGTTTCTATTCATACAACGTTTGTACACTGATGCACAGTTGTTGGCTATGATACAATATGTGTAGAACTTTTGATGTTCAAACTTTGAGGCGTCAGGTCGATATTGTTTGCAAAGTTTTATGCTCAATGATGCCTCGTAACGCCTATGTGATGCTGTGGCGCACAGTATGGACTCGTCCAGTTCAAAGGCTCGGATATAGCGGCTATGGAGCCATACTCTTGCACATATCCATCTATCAAATTCTTGTCGCTCAATACAATCGCATTTTCAGCACATTTCGATGCCGTTTCTGAAAAATTGAACGATCCAGTCCATACACTATAAGGAACCATTTTTGAACCTTGTCGTCTGCAAAAGATTACAAATTTGTGATGCATTCGTGAACTAGGTCCTTTTCTTCCACTACAGTGACCAACACATCTTATAGAACCTTCTTTAGACCAAGTAAGATCACCCATAGCACAGTAATCAAGCGCGGTACTCGGCAGTTGATCGCGTCTTACTGGAGTCAACTGCCGATACAATTTTTGAATTTCTTTTGTACTATTTGCACTCTCAAACTCATCAGGACGTAAAAAATCTTCTTTTTGTACAATGATAGAAACTAATTTTCCTTGCAGTGCGGTCAGCACATCTTTGCTTGTCAACCATGCGACACAACCTATAATGCAATCGGCCTTTTGTATGTGTCTTACTAAATGCTCCTTGATATGATCAAAATAGCAGACTATTTTCTCATCTTCGCTGTGTACAACCTCTTTCCAGGTTGTTTTGACTGTTGATGTTGATCCATACACGGGAGTACCGGGTAGTACGCGCAAGTTGTTTAAATCGTTCTCTTTGAATGTTCCATTAAAGCCTATGTACTGTAACTCTTCGAGCGCTTTGCTAATTGGTCGCTCAATAGGTTCTGCGTCAACATGTATTCGTTTGTTTGGTTTTTCTATTTGTTCTTGTTGCTAATTGTAAGTGTGAACTACGTTGCGTACTCTAGGTCTTTTGTTTTGAGTTTTAGGAGGTGAATCCTGCGAGCTTGACTGCGACAGTCGCATTCTTTCCAACGCAGCCAATCTATTTTGTTCTATTTGGTCTAGCTTCCACGGTAAGTGCTTTTAAAATAGATACCTGCTCTTGTGTTAAAACTATATCATCTTCTTCTATATCTATTAATGTCTCTTCTGCGAACAGTGCCATGACAAGCGATTTGTTTGGGTTGGTTGTGCTTACAAGAAACGTGATAGTTAGAACAGTTTACAGTGCCTACGTTTCTTGGTGAGGTTAGCAAGCTCTTGACGAAGCTCTTGCTCTCTTTGAGAAATTTCCTTGTTTTTGTTTTGGAGCGAGGAAATCTGGGACTCTAGCAACGGAATTAGAGCATCTTGATCGTGTACAGTCGTCTCTAGCATCTTCAGCTGCTTCTTGTGTTTAGCACTGGCAAGATCTATCTCGTTATTTTGTTCTAATAATTTCCGTTCATTCTCTTCACATCGCAGCTGACTCAATTGTGCTAAGTGTTGCGCCTGAAGCGTTAGTCTTTTTAGCTCTGCAGCATTTTTGTACGTATACTCTAGCTCTTCTCTTGCACAGAGAGCTTCAACGTTGAGAATCGCTACAGATATTGTTAATGCGATAATTTGTTCTGCATAAGCTTCTAGCGGCTCGTAAATATCGGTAGGCTTCTTTATCACGTAGCTCTTTATCATCTCATTTTCAACTTTGAGTTCATCTCTCTCCATACGTAAGGTCGCCATCTCCTGCTGCATTTTCCGAAACAGCAAGTTAGCTAGTGCTCTTTCTTGTCCCATACGTATCAATTCTGATTTAAAATAGTGTCTCTCGTATACCATTGTACCTAATCTATCGACGATCGAAGGCAATGTTGACTCTTTTAGCTTTCGTTCTATCTTTATTCGTAGCTCGTCGTTTATCTTTCGAAATCGAAGCATTTGCTTTTTTGTATCTACCGCTGATGATTTGTAACTCTGAGCTAGCGCTCTCTTGATAGGTTTTGATTTTGTTTGCGACTCTTTCCATGCGCACTAACGTTTAGTTTCTCATTGGAAACTTACATTTGTACACTATCTTATTAGCTTAAAAAAACTATTACTTGCTGATACGGTGAATACTTTAACTTATCCTTACGAACTATTTAATTGTTAGGAGATATTTATACTAATTACTATCTAATTGTAAGTTTGCCATAGTGTCCTTCCTTACTCCCTATTTTGTCAGTAGCTTGGAAATAGTTACGTTTTTATCTACGCCTCCCTTAGAAAGTTATTGTATTCGATGACCACATACGCACTGAAAAATTAAGAGATTGACACTTGACTTACTTTCTAAAGTTTAGCTTCCTGCTATGCACTTACATTCTAAGAGTTACTTTAAACAAAGAAATCATACAATCTACAATGTGATGAAGAATCATCTTCTTACGTTCTAGAATTAAGTTTACAGATCACTTCTTACGCACTACGGGTTAGCTGCAGTGGAATTTTTACGAATCTATGGTTCTCCTTATCATGAACATACACCATACTTGTACCTACGGAGCAGTGCTTGTAACAAATCAACAAAATCTATTTGGAGCACAAACTTGATCAACGTGTCTTTGTGACGTCACACTATGCTTCTAGTGCTGGTATCCACGTCATGATCAGAAGTTAAGTAGCATGTTCATAGAATATAAAAACGCTCTGAATACATTGTCTATTCAAAATTTAATCTATACAGGTACATATCTTCTACATTGTCGAGTAGTACGCGGCCACTCTCTAGTCTTTGCAAATGTCGAGCATGTATATCTTTAACATTTACCCCTTCTAGTTTTTGCTTTTTGTACGTGTTCATGTCCTCTAGAAGTGATGGTGTCTCTATGGAATTCCTCTTTGTCTTGTTGACAATCTTGTTTCTTGGTTGTACTCGTTGTATCATGGTTCTATCACGTTTCATTTGTTTTTTGTTTATTGTTTGTCGACGTGCCAATTTGAAGCTGTCCCTGTCAACGTGTTCGCCAAAGTGCGAACTTCGAATTGGACAAGTAGTACCCGTTAAGGCTATTACGGAGATGTGTACAAGCTGTGTCCTCCAAGCTGATTGCATTCGAGGCTATCAAACAGGATCGTGAAACAGTGCGAGGTGTAACCCAAGGAATTTGAGGATACCTTTGGCTTGGTTCGGTGCTTCGATAACAAAACATCTCTCGTTTTTCGCCAGAAATAACGCATGGTACAAAACTGTTTTATATGTCGCGTAGTCTACCACTACCTTTTGGTGTAGCGTCACGATAATCATCCCAACTACGTTTTTTGTAAGTCTCTGCATCGATCTCTTCTTCACTTTCCATATCTCGTTTAGCTTCTTTCTCTTTTGCTGCTTTTTCTTTCGCTGCACGGTCATGCATATCTCTGTGCTCTTGCTCGGCAAACTCTTCTATGGAAACAGTCCATGGATTTGGATTTGTGAATACAGCATCTCGGATTCTGGCACGTTCGTTCAAATCTCTCAAAACGCGATCTGTTACAGGATCAGTAGTAGGTTGTGGTTGCGGTCTTGGTACCAATTGTGCACCAATACCTCTGCTTTGCAAATTTTGTACAACATTTTCTGCTTGTAGATCTGTTTCCATACTACCTGTAATGCGAACAATATTTGGTGGACCTGTACGTTGCGACTCTTGTGGTCGTTGTTGCGCATGAGGATTCACCCCTCCTTGTCGAAGCATGTTTCCTAAATTCTGTTTCAACGCATATTGTAACATTTCGATTTCTTGCAACGCAAGTTTGACTTGTTCCAACGAATCCAATACACACAAGTGCAATAATGAAATATTAAACTCGCGTTCAAGTTCATGCTCTTCTTCCTTTTTCCGCCTCTCTTCCAACACTTTTAGTTTTTTTTCTAATTGTATTTTTCGTCGTAAGCGATCCATCTTTTCATCGCGATCAGTGTATGGATTTATAGGTGTTTTGCGCTGTGGTTGTGTTTCGCCTTCTTCGTCTTCCTTTCCTACAAGTTTTTCCATTTCTTTTTCGTCTTTTGGATCGACTAGGCCGTATTTTTTTACATTCTCAAAGTATTGACGATATTGTGCTATCGCTTGGTTGATGTGTTTGATTCTATTCGAAGGGTTCTCCATATCTTGTACTCTGTTAAATAACGCGGCCATGTAGTACGGCACTAGAAAGTATTTCAAATGTTGCGTAGATATTTCTGATAATTCTTCGTTGTCTGCGAACAATCCTAGGGCTTGTATACCCATAGTATTGCATCTCACAAAATTATATATGAGTTTGTTGATGGTTTCTTTATCACTCGCACCACCTTCTTCTACTTTTTCTATGTATTGTTTGCGCGTCTCGTCAAAGAGTTCTGAGAGGTCCGACTCGTCCATGTTTTGTTTGAATGGGAAATACCGGAAATTTCACTCAACTAGTTTACAACTATTTGGAGCCCAGCAAAATTTATTTAATAATCTTCTCAATGTCGCTCCACAATCGCTCCATCTTCTTTCCATCTACATTCATTCCAATAAAACTTGTTATCAAATCAGAATGAGCAAATCCCTCCAGTATAACACTATTTACTACATTTCGCACACCATTTCCACCTCGTAGCTCTTTTTTCAGTGTATCAGCAAGTTTGGATGTCTGAATAGGTGGGCACATAATATCATCGCCTCCGTGATAAAGGTAACAAGTTGGGAAGTGATCTTCACCAGTGAAAGGTTCTGTAAACATCAATGCTGGAGAGAACAGTAGAAAACGCTCGACACTGGTAGCAGCCCTCCACATCGGACTTATGATATGTACAAGACGTTGTTTTTCATACTCGTAGTGTTGTTCCAAATCATACACGCCACTCATAGCGATCCAAGCATGGATGTCTTTCAGCGACCATCCGTCCTTGATGTGAGCTCGTTCTCTGTTACATTTGTTTACTAACGCGAGTCCTATAAGATGTGCACCTGCACTGTGTCCAAACAGTGTTATCTTGTTGGTATCTCCACCGTAATTGTCGATGTTTTTTACTACCCACTCAATAACGCGGTTCATGTCGTCTAGCATGTCTTCAAATAAGCCTTTGGGATATAGTGTGTAGTTCGCAACTACGCAAATCGTATTGTGTTGTCTAAAATGCTCACCCAATTTGTGGTAGATTACTTTATCTCCTTGTATCCAAATTCCGCCATGTACGAACACAACAACAGGATATTTCGCATCTGTATTATTATGACCATCTGGAAGATAAATGTTCATGTTATTTCGAGGTCTGTCACCGTATGAAACGTGTTTTAGAACATGTTGTTTAGAAGCGAGTGTGAATGCGATTAAATTTCGAATAAACCATGGTACGGCAGTAATAGAGAACCAAATATTTTGAAGAACAATCTTGAGTTCAACCCACTTGCGTGCAAACCACATTATTTTCCAATTCTCCTAGCTTTACAACTTTTCTGTTTTTATTAGCACCTGAGCCCATGCTCCCCTATTCCTGTCCATATCGTCAAATTTGTTTACATTTAACTGTACTCTATGGCATATAAACCAATTTTCGCAAATCGATCCAATCTAGTCGAGTCATTGAAATCCTCTTTTTAGAAATCATGTCATAAACATGAAAATCAGTATAGTACACTCCATTCACTTGTACTCTCATACCCAAGACAAGAATATTATCAATTTGATTCAAACAATTAAAGTACCATCCGGAGAGCTCCAACGAAGTATCTTCGAACAGCAATACAGGCTTGGACAGTTCTCCAGTCTTTAGATCAACCTCGAATGTACTTGCAGTTGCATTTAAAGCGTTTGACATCTGGACTACTGTGACAACTTGTCTTTTTACATTCAAGTAATAAGATTGCAACAATATTAGATTGGGACCTAGTTTTGTGGGAATGGTTCTCTGGACTTTGCCAGAAGTGATATCTACTAAATTGATTTCGCGGTGCATCCAATTGTTGAATATTAAACAATTTGTATTGGCGTCGTATCCTAGGATATCTCCCACGTTACTGGAATAAATATGAGCAGCTGTGGATAGAGTCCGCGAGAGTTCTAGTGTAGTGCCATTTTGTTGTACAATGTTGAAAGTCGAGTTAAGTGGGTTACGTACAATTCCATACAGTTGTGCGCGAATGTTGTCATAGAATACGTAAGATACGAAAGCGTTATCCGTGAACAGCGATGCATAGTTTTCGTTTCGAGACATTGAATACCCGTGCATAGTAACTTTTGTATTGCTACCCAAGTCATAACTAACCCAAAACAATCTTTTGTTAGCCTCATCAACAGTTATCCCAGAATAGGTGTTGGTCGTATCTGCTCCCTCGATTTTCTCTGTTAATTTACCAGCAATTGGATCAAACTTATAGAACCAAGTGTTCTCAATTAAAATATATGTTCCATTGTTACCGAATACACAAACTATGAGGCAAAGTAAAGCAATATGGACGATTTTCATTATTGTTTACTATGTCACACATCAATGCCCAACAAGTTGGTTGTGTGCTTTATCCTGCTCATTTTGCATTGCAGTGCACTTGCGTACAAAGCAGGAGATGTTGTTTGCACAACTGACTCTGTAAACATTAGAGCTGCACCATGTGGAGACGTGCAAGGGCCAGCAGTTTTAAATGGGATTAAGTTACCGGTTATTGGAGGTCCTGTTTACCAGTGCTGCTTTGGAGGATGTTATAACTGGACACAGGTATCGTACAATGACAAGAAAGGATGGATGGCCGACAAATACCTTCAATCTTGCAAGTCATTGTCCGAGGTAAGCATGCCCCTACTAATTCGTCACCATCTCCTAGATGATCAATTTTGTTGCTTCACTATGCCCAATAAGAACACCAGGCTCTGACATAAGCATCACCGTTCGCAATTTTAAAACTGGGGAACGTGTCTCATACAGAGGAGCAATAAAACACGAAAGCGCAAGCTCGGCAAAAGTAATGTGGGTATCTGCAGCACTCACAAAAGTCGGAATTTCTCCAGTAAAACAATACGCAGGTCCCATCTTCAAGAATAGCGACAACATCGCAACAGGTCGTGTAATCGATTTAATAGGTCCCGATTACGTCAACATATTCTATCTTAACCTTGCAGGTATGAACAATAGTGGCTTCTGTCACTGGAACACCGAAGGCAAAACAAGAATCGCGTCCAATTGTCCACATGGAATGGGTGACGATAACTATTTTACAAGTGACGACGCGGTAAACTTTTTAGAACGAGTTGAGAGTAAAAAAGTGTTACCAGGAGCTACAGGCGATGCTTTACGAGAATGGATGACTTGGTCACCAAGATCAGGGTATGGAGGATGGTTGGGAACGCTACTTCCTGCTCAGGCGCAAAAGACAATGCAACACAAAGCAGGATGGATTCCTCCATCAAATGAGATTTATAACACTTGTAACGAAATTGGATATATTAATGCCAATGGTGCAAGATATGCGATTGGATTGCTAACCCGCCGAGGAAATGATTACTGGAACAAACAAGTGCCATATTTACAGTATGTATCTTGCATGATCTACAATGCGATAGCAGGAGAGATGAAACAATGCTAATTTACATCATCGTGTATCTTTCTTTTTCATCTTCGCTATCCGATTCGTATTTTCCATGGACTACCCTATAGTCGCGGTCTTGGACTTGTTCCTCCAATGTCTTCCTTTTGAGAGTAGTGTCGCTCTCTCTCAGTACGGGTACTGATTTTTGTAGCTTTACTCCTATTATCAACGCAACAGTTATGAACGAGATTGTGAAGATGAATGAAATGGTCAATATTGATCCTGTTGATACAATAAAGGCGAACATGGTATCGTATTCTATCATCTGCTTTAGCTGCTTGTGAGTAATATTTTCTAAAACGTACACAGTAAGGTGTGAATGTCAAAATTGTTATTGGTAAGGCAATTGCAGCTGATGCAATTACTACGATCATGTCAATTATAGATTTTACCAGCGAGAATATCCACACTTGTGGCTTTCGCAGCGCACACGACAAAATAGTAAATATTAAAAGTATAACACATGCCAAAGTTCCTAATGCGATCGAAACTGCTCCAAACGTGAAGAGCAGTGTATGAATGGTTTGTATTTTACATGTATCTGTATTTTCGACTCCGCTAGAGTACATGGCAATTGCCCAGCCACCAAGTCCCAAGCAAGCTAAGGTAGTCACCCAGCTGGCATGAAGAATTAAACTAGACGTTAATATTAAAAACTGATCATACTGTTGAGCTCGTTCCATTGCATTGATTGATTGATTATAATTACAACCGTGAGAAACAAGATAAACAGCGAGAGAAATAATTAAATAACTTTCATTGCGTTCTTTTTTGTATTGGTAGCCGGTTGTCGCTTTTGAACCAACTCCTTACCAGCTCTAGGACTTGTACTCTTCTTTGGTGGTGAAGCACCATCGTTTTTGGGAATAGCTGGTTTCTTAACTACTATTGAACCAGGTGGCACAAACGAGTACTCAGCTAAGCCAGTAAACCCGCTGTTCCAATTTGCAAAGATACCTACTTTACCGAGTGGTTTGGCTCCATCTAGCTCTACAGTACCTTCGAAAATATTATCATCATCTGGTGATTGTTTCAAGTGAATCCACTTCGGTCCTGGCACGATTACTACTTCTTTGGCTCCAGGTACCCGAACTTTGAAAGATAGCTTCTTTTCTTTGATTCTCTCTTGCATCGGATGGAATATGTAACAATTTTTATCCATGAACGGACTGAAGAGAGCTGGAAACCCTTCTTCAGAAAGCAAAAACTTTTCTTTTGTGAAACCAACTACATAAGTGAGAGCATACTCATATTCGGTACATTCTCTACTCTTGCAGAATACATGCACATTATACTTGGAAACAGAGGGTAACGCTAGGTTGATAACTACAGCTCCTGGGGACGGCTGCTGACATACCGAGCAGTTTTCAACAGTTTTACCTTCCTTGTTCAACCCTAGCTTTTCTTTTACGTTTACTAGCAATTGTGTACCCGTGTTTACCGCTAATCGAACTTCAAGTAAATTTGTTTGATCTAATGTGATAACTCCGGTACGATGCGAGTCAACACGAAGTCCGCACTTATGCGCTCCTGGCTTTACTGCGACAATATCTTCAAATTCTTTTTTCGTTATTTTCGTCGGTAGTAATTGCCAATTCTCATCTTCAGGTAAATGGGTAGTAATAAATTGTTCTGGTGGCATCATAAAGTATTCATCAACAAACCTATATTGTTAATTTTGTTTCTGCGCAACATACTTTTTGCAGTATATCTTTCCGTTAATGTACCCTGCTCCCCACGTCGATTCAACCAAGTACCATTGTTCATCTTCCAATTGAATAACATTCCACTCGTGATTTGTTTTATCGAATGCGTGACCAGTATCGTGGCCATATCCTTTCGCAAAGCCAACCACACGCTGACACGGTACATTTGCTTGCACGCATAGCGCTTCGAACAGAGCCGCATAACCAGAACAAACAGATTTCTTTGTTTTTAGTACAGTTTTTGGACGTAAGTCGCCATAATTCCCAGAGAAATAACCTTGTACATCATATTGAATGTTTTCAGTTATCCATCTAAAGATGACACGTGCTTTTTCTTCATTGTTTTGGCAAGGAGTTATCAAGTATTCTACTAATGTATCAATAGCTTCTGATACATCTCCAGGAGCGACTTTTCCATGAGAATCAAGCAAAGCATACCTATTTGCATGGTTTCGGCCCATTCGCTAGTTATAAAAGTTCAGATTTACGGTAAGTCAACGTGGTCATTTCTTTTTGTCGAACATGGCATCTAAAGAGTCTCCACCTTCCGAATGTGAAGTCAAGAATGACCTTCTTCTTGGTTTTGCTTGAACCGGAGCTGGAGCAAGTGTAGACTTTGTTAATTTTCCTCCTCTTAGTTCTCTGACGATAGCCTCAAAGATACCATCTATTCCTACGTTCTCCTTGGCAGAAACTTCATAAATTGCGCAATTGTTCATATGTTCTTGTGCAAATCGTTTCAAATCACCGTCCATTACTTGTCGGTCTGATTTTCTATCTAATTTGTTGCCAACTAGAATCATGCAAAGTTTTGAACCATCTTTTGCACGTTCGGCATCGACTAGCAACTCTCGTACGTATTTAAGTGAGTTCATGTTGGTTAAATCGCAAACAAAAACAAAAGCATCTGCCTGTTGCATCGATTGTGTTCTCAAGGATCTGAATTCGTCCTACATAGTTAGTATGGTGTATATATGGAATACCTGTCCTACACTGTGTTAGTTGTATAATTGGTACATACCTGCTGTATCTAAGACTTCTAATATGATTGGAAAGTCATCAACTTTGACAACCTTTTCATAAGAGTCCTAATAAAAAGTCAGTTTGTGTTGCGAGAGGTTGGTACCATAATAGTCGGGTCGTACTCATCTCTAAACTCTCCACGAATCCATTGACAGGTAATACTAGACTTGCCAACAGCGCCACTTCCCATAATTGCGATACTCTTTCGATCTAACGACATTTTTTAAATTCTTATAACTTTAAGACGCTCTAAGTGTGGACGTTCGCTAGTTGATGCTGACGCTTGTTGTCTTTTTGTGGCGGAGTTTGAGCTTTCTGCAGAAGAAAAGTGACAGATGCCACATTACAAAATTTTACAATTTCAAAAAACTAACAAAGCATGAAGAGAAAAGCGAGCCTTGTCGACGATAGTGATGACGAAGACACCAAAGTTCGCAAACTGCCAACTAGCGATAACTATTCATTCGTTGTTGGTAGCAGTTCTATTACTCAAGAACAACAGCAACAAATTTCAAAACTAGAGGACACCGGCCAGATTTCAATCTCTGGTGCCGATTTTGCTTCTACAACTCACTTAATTTGCGCATCAAATGACCAAGATTCGTGCCGTCGTACACTAAAAGTTTTATTTGCCATCGCAAAAGGTGCATATCTACTAAACATGAATTGGATTACCAACTCTATCGAAATGGGATACATTGTCGAAGAAGATGAATACGAATTAACACAAAAACAATGTCCAGGTGCCAAAAAAGCAAGAAAACACAAACAAGAAGACAAACCTTCACTACTTATCGGTATGAAAATATTCATTACTGGCTCTACAAAAATGGAGCATGATGTGTTGGTACAACTTGTCGAAGTGATGGGAGCAAAAAACGTATCAACTTACAAAGATTGCGATGTTTGCGTGTTAGGCGAAGAACACGATTTCCAACCTACAAAACTCGACAAACCAATCGTTAACGAAAAAGTATGAAATACTCGACACGTCTAACAACATAGTGGCTAACAGATACAGTTTATTTCTACACAAAGAAACCATTTGACGATTATGCGATCAAGATCGAACCATTGAACGTTGTTCCAGATATCAAACCTACAAACGTCAGTCATGAAGAAGAAAAAGATGCGTTTATTGTCAATGGGAAACGATACGAAAAAGAAAAAATTGTGGCAACACTACGTCTTGTTGCACGCAATCCAGATCAAAAACGTTTACATTCCACGCTACTCGTACCTATTTTGAAAACACAAAAAGTGACCATATTGGGTCGTGCAGAATCCAAGTGTGATTTCTATGTCAACGACAGAAGACCACAAGTCGTATCGAGAATGCACGCAAAGATCTTTTATGATGGAGAAAAATACAGTATTGAAGATACAAGTACAAATGGAACGTTTGTCAACTCGATCCGTATAAGAAAAGCAACTCTAAATGATAGTGACGTGATCGCGTTTGGTCATACTGACGCCAATGTCGCACAAGGAACAAAAGTACAAGTCAAATCAGCATGTTGTTACGTGTTTGAAACGTACACACAAACAAACGAGACACTAGTTCCTGCCAAAAAGTACGAAGCACTCATGCGACAAGAAATAGATAAAATTAAAAATGAACACCAACGCGAGTACAAAAAACTACAAGACAGGTTGAATGCAGAATTGAAAGAAAAAGAGAGCAAGTATGAAATACGAAGCGCTTGTAATTGGGTCGTTCTAGATACCAATTGTGTCATTGATCACGGAACAGATGAGTACTTGATTGGAAATATCAAAACAAGTCCTTTGGAATTGTTGATGAAACGAAAAGATACAATTATTGTAATTCCATGGGTGATGATTTGTGAATTAGATGGTTTGAAAAAGAGTAGTGAACCGTTGGTAGCGATGAGTGCAAGAAAAGCGACAAAGTTCTTGGATGATTACCAAAGTAAGAATGGAAACGTGTTGCGTGTTCCAAGTATCGTATTTCAGAAACCAAACGAAGAGTTATCGTTAAGTGATGGTGGTTTATCAAACACTGTACCAGATGACAGAATCTTGAACTGTTGCTTGTACTTCCAAAAACAAGTTGTTAACAAGAGTATTCAGAAATTGTACTTATTAACTGGAGATAAGAATTTACGCGTCAAAGCAGCAGTAAATTCATGTAATCCAATGTCACTACAAAACTATTTGAATAAATAATTTTATTCGCCAAACTTTTTGACGAGTAGGTCAATCTTTTCCTGTGTTGGTTTCCATTTTTCAAATCCTGCTTGGTTTTGTAGGAATACGACACAAGTTTCGTGCACTGCCATGTAGCTGACTTTATCTTTTCGTTGTTCGATGTGTTGGTACCCTGTAACATACTTGTGTTTGTACTTGTTAAGCACTAGTTGGTAACGTGTGTATTTTGATGTACATAATTTCACAACTGGTGAACAATCTTGCCAATTGGGAACGAAAATTGCAAATGAAAGTGGCAATACTGTACTAGCTAGTAAATGTTCCATATGTGAGAACATTTTTTCCATAATTTCTTCGGTAAACGGTGGATTTGCTTCAAATGAGCCACTCTTTGGATAAAAATTAAAAAATGATCCAAATGAGCCGAATGGACTATCAGTATCAATAAAAGCTGAACAATACTGTGGGTAGTAACAATTCAACGGAGAAGCAAAACACTCCATCGAAACGCCAAAACAAGATGCCAAACATTGAAACGCACTTGGCACCAAAGCACCTTGTAACCCTGAACTTTGATATGAATCTGCACCAAAGAAGGTATGATATCGTAACATTAGTTTTGCAATTGCATTATACACAATTTGCTCTTTCTCTTCTTCTTGACCTCTTCTTTTTCTCCACAATTTGTGCAACTCGATTAATTTATCAAAATATTTTGCATTAATCGTTAATGGTTTTCGATCTCCAATCATTACTTGTACACTTTCCAATTGTCTCTGTATGTTCACAATCAAATCTTTTTCATCTTGTTTTGCGATAAATGTTCGCAACTCTTTGCTTCTATCGTTACATAGTATCGCCATATCAACACAAACTTGATCAACAACTGGTTTCAATTTGGATTGTAAAATTGTTCCACATTTTGTTTGCAATAGATTCAATTGTTCCATAACTTGATCTTTTTGCGTCACAGGATTCTTTTTCACATGCTCCACTGTTTCGCGAATGACTAGAATTTCTTGTTCTGAAATTGCTAATACACCAGGAATGGTATTTTGTTCTACATTATGTGTTGTTTGTTCGACTCCTTGTAAATACTTTTGCAAACTATTATTTGCATCGTGATCGTTTTTTGGGAACATGTGAACTTTTGTAGGAATATCTTCCAAAATTTCTCTTTGCAAAGAAGGTCCGATTAATGGTTCCGAAAG